>JABAHQ010000640.1_pt1 | contig 108134 bp, 104 predicted proteins | sample 7062091 | NCBI WGS metagenome assembly JABAHQ01 (sample SAMN14534359, study PRJNA622989) | marine sediment metagenome | biome: marine biome [ENVO:00000428]; feature: marine pelagic biome [ENVO:01000023]; material: deep marine sediment [ENVO:00002113] | place: India: Gulf of Kutch | collected...
GGTCGGCGTGCTTGGCGCGGTACTGGTCGATGTAGCCGGCCCCGTGGTCGCAGAAGGTGCACTTGCCCCAATAACACCCGCGCGTTCCCAGATACGGAACCATCTTCTCCGGCGAAAAATATTTTTCCCACGGGATGCCGTCGAAATCCGGCACCGGCAGTTCGTCCACCCGCTCGGTGTACAGTTTCTCGTTGACGTGTACCGCCCCTGCGTCATCCATCCAAATCAGGTTGGAGACCTCGGACAACGGCGCACCCGTCTCCAGCGCCCGCACCAGTTCCACCATGGCGTGCTCGCCTTCATAACGGATCATGGAATGAAACGCCCGTTCGAAGAATTTGCTGTTTTTGCTGATCTCCTCCCAGAGGCGGGTAGTGATGTTGCCGCCGACGGTGACATGAATATCCGGATACTGTTTGCGGATCATCTGGGCGAACGTCATACCGGACATGAACTGTACCGGCGTGCCGATGGAAATACCGACCACACCCGGTTTTTCCTTTTCGATGGCGGGAAAGACCAGCTGGCGGCACAGGTCGGTGTAGATATTGACTTCCTCATCTTCCACCGCCTGGAACAGATCCTCCGAAACCCATGGCCGGTATATATTGAGATTGCTCTCCACCGGATAGAAATGAATCGCGGCGGGAAAATACGCCGCGGAGATGTACTCCATCACTTCACGAAATGCGTTGAGCGCCCATTCCAGCTTGTCGACTTCATAAAACTCCTGCGAGCGGACAATCTCCTTGGCGCGGGTGACCTTGTCGATATGGTACGGCAGGTCCGCGTAGGTGTATTGAGTGAGCATTTCCTTGAGCTGGGATTCTTCATCCGTCAGGCCCTGGTCGCGTTTCTTCGTCCGCAGGGCCTTGAGGCGGGCCTGGATTTTTCCGCTGATGAAATCGATGAATTCCTTCGTAAAATAATGATCGAAGGCCTCGACGCTGATGTCCTTCTGCACGGTCTCGATGCCGTTCTGGCGCAGGACCGCCGTCAGACTGGGCAGGGCCAGATAGGGTGCGGTCGGCACCCACTCCGGGGGAAATATCAGCATCACTTTTTTCATCGAACGTTATCCTGAAAATCCGGGGTCACCCCGAGCCATTCAAAAAAAAGGACCGGGTTGCGCCAAAGGCTCTTTTCTCATGGGCCCTATGGTATCATAATGTCCATAAATTCAAGGGGGGCGGAAACCCGATTCGCATGTTTTTTTTGTCCGCCCCGGCGGGAGAACCCGGTTGGCCAGGAGCTTAAAAATCAAAGGTGGAACCCAGTTTTCCGGTAAATTCGGCCGGCGATTATGATAGGATGGGGCCATCGGAAAAGTGGATAAGTTAAATCGATATCCGGCGCCCACGGCGCAAACGGCTCTCAGGGCCCCGCCGATAGCCGGATTTTCAATAGTCAAGGGAGAACAATTACGGCCATGTCTGAACACATCACCACCTCAGAATTTAAAGCGAAAATCATCCTGGATGAAGCAAATCTGGCATTTTACGAAACCACCCAACGTAAAGACGAACCGGGAAGCCGGGAATTGCAAAGCTCCGGCTGGGAAGAAGGTAAAATGGAAGGCGAATTCGACGAAGAGGATTACGAACGTATCCTCGCCCTGCAATTGGAAGCCGCCAATATCTGTGACACCAACCCGGAGCTGGAACAGAAAACAGAAGAACTGTTCCAAAAAGTCGATCCCGATAATGCCGAGAGCATCCTGAAGGAAATTCTGGAAGACCCGGACATCAAAAACCTGGGACGTATCGGAGTCACCATGTTTCTGCTTCGGTTCCCGACGGTCCAGTCGTTCGTGAACAAGGGCCACCCTCTGGTTTTAGCGACGGATGAATACATGTTGGAAAACGCCGACGCCCAGAACTGGCACGATTACACCAACCTGGCCCGTGAAATGGGCTGGGACCCGAGGGACTGAGCGGTTTCCCATGAAATCGGCCTGGCCCGGCATTATGGGGAATTCCCGAAATGGATAAAAATAAATCTTTAAGATACCTCCTCAGCAAGGAACAGTTTAAAGGCAAGAAACTTCCGCCTAAAATCCGCACCAACGAGGATGACATTTGCGCCGACCAGCGCGGGAACCACTCCTCCGTGGATCACAAAGAACTGGTCCAGCTCGATCAAATCAAGGAAAACCTCAAAAAACCCATCGAGGAGATGGAGTTTTCCCGGCGAGGCCTGTTCGGCGGCCTCACCAAACTCAAGGAATATGCCGAGGATTCGGACGGGAAAGCCAAAGAGCGCAAAAAGCTCAAAAACAAAAAGCGCCGAATCAAAATTAACTTAAAGGAGGAAGAGGAAGACGCCGCGGAAAACGGCGACCCTCCGGCGGAAGAGGCTCCCGCGGTGGAGGCGGCAACGGAGACCGAGACGGTCACCGACGAAACCGCGGAGGAAACCGAATCCCCCGCTGAAGAACCGGCGAAACCGAAGAAGAATATCTTCCGCCGCTCCTATGATTTCTTTTTTCCCAACCTGAACGATCCCGAGACGACCCCAACCGTATCCGAAAAAGAGCAGGACCCCTCCGGCAATTCTGAGGACCTCTCATCCGCTCCCGCGGAAATGGAGAAAACCGAAGACGAGGTGGACGAAGACGACAAGGAAATGAGCCGGCGGCAGATGATGCGGGAGAGCATGCATTTCTTCGCCAAACCGACCGTCGAGAAAATTCAGGGAAAAATCGACAGGGTCAACGAAACGGTCAACAAGATCACCAAGCGGGTTCCCCTGCTGAGGCCGCCGGGCGCGATCTCCGAACGGGCGTTTCTGCAGGCCTGCACCCGGTGCGACAAATGCATGCACGCCTGCCCGAAAGACGCCATCCAGCGGGTTCCCAAAAAGATGGGCTTCCTGATCATGGACACACCGTACATCGACCCCAAGAAAGTCCCGTGCGTGATGTGCGACGATTTGCCGTGCATTTCCGCCTGTCCCGATGGGGCGCTGTTGCCGGTGCCCGGAGGACCGACGGAGGTGGAGATGGGCTACGCCATCCTCAACAAGAAAAACTGCCAGGCCTACGGCCACACCTTCTGCCAACAGTGCGTCATTGACTGTCCGATCCCCGGCGCCATCACCCAGAACCAGGAGCAACAGCCCATCATCCACAAAAACGTCTGCACCGGTTGCGGCGTGTGCGTACGCTCGTGCAGCACGGTAAACATTCCGGTGGCGATCAAGATCAAACCGCAGATGGTCATCGAATGGCAGGCCCGTAAAAAAGCCATGGAAGAGAAACAAAAAGAACTGGAAGCGCAACGCCAGGCGGAGAAACTTGCCGACCAGCAGGCCGTTGCCACCGACACCGGCGAACCGGAGGACTCGGAAGCCGAATCCGATTCCCCCACCGCCAACGAGTGAATCGTCAAGCAGCCGGGATATTCATTCCCAGGGACCGTCCTCCATAATTCCCGATAACAGCGCCAACCTCTGTTGACTCTTTCCGGCCGAAGGAACGATGCCCCTTGAGCGTCTTTCATTTTCCTGCGACAATTTGAATATGAGGCATTGGACACTTTTCATCCTGTTGACGGTCGGGTTCGGATGGGCCGGTTGTACCTCCGAGACGCTGACCACTCAAAAGCAGATCGAGCGTTACCGGGCGCGGGTAAAGGCCGACCCGCTGAATGGCGACACCCATTATCAACTCGGGCATGCTCTCCTGACGCTGGGTCATACCCCATCCGGTATCCGTTATTTGAAGGACGCGGTCCGGCTGGACAAGCGCCACGCCAAAGCCCGGCGCGACCTGGGGTGGGCGCTGTATCAATGGGGGGAACCTTTTGAAGCAGAACTCCACCTGTTGAAGGCGCTCGAACTGAAGCCGCGGGACCTCAAGACGGTCTCCACCCTCGGCGCGGTTTACATCCGGCAGAAGAAATTCCGCGAGGCGGTCGATTTTCTGGACCAGGCGGTGAACCGGGGACTGGACAACCCTGCGATCCGCAACAACCTGGCGGTCGCCTACCAGCACCTGGGTTTATACCGTCATGCCATCAGCGAACTGGAACTTGCCCTGGACCAGGAGCCCCGTTCGGCGGACACCCACAGCAACCTGGGCGTCCTTTACGAAAAAACCGGGAAACCGGATAAGGCCCTGACGGAATATCAGACCGCGCTGGAATTGGATCCGAACAATGGCTCCGCTCATTTCAACCTGGCGGTGATCCTGACGCGACAGGAAAGAATCACAGAGGCGCTTCCGCATTTCCGGATCGCGGAGAAGGCACATCCGGAGGACCCTGAAATCCTGGCGGGCCTGGGCTGGACGTTTCAAAAATTGAATCATCATGAGAAAGCGATTCGATACTATCAACAGGCGGTACGGCTGGATCCTTCCAATCTTCAGGCGCAACAGGCGTTGGGGGAGTTGTGGGACATCACGCGGAAATATGATCGAGCCATTGAGGCATACGAGACAGCCATCAAACTGAATCCGGAATCGCCGGACAACTATTTCCACCTGGGACGGTTGTACGACCACCTGAAACAGGGCGAAAAGGCCGTGTGGTCCATGGCGCTGGCGGAACCGCTTTTTCGGAAACGCCACGACCCGGAAATGGCGGCGCATTGCCGAAAGAATGTCACCATTCTGGCCCGCAAATACCGGTTGTCATCACAGAAAGTGCGGCAACTCACTCAATCCATGGCCGGGGAAAAAGGAAGAACCTAACGCTCCAGGATAAACGTCACCGGCCCATCATTGACCAACTCCACCTGCATGAGGGCGCCAAACCGTCCCTCCTCCACTTTCAAGCCCGAAGCGGCAAGCTCTTCCACAAAACGCCGGTAAAGCCGTTCCGCTTCGCCGGGTTCCGCGGCGTTGTCGAAGCCGGGACGCCGTCCGCGGGAACAATCTCCCGCCAGAGTGAACTGGGAAACCACCAGAATCTCTCCGCCGATATCCATGCAGGACCGGTTCATTTTCCCCTGATCGTCGGGAAAAATTCTCAGGTGGAGCGTTTTCTCCGCCAGAAAAGACACCGCTTCGTCCGCGTCTCCCTTTTCGGCGCCGAACAGAATCATCAGCCCCCGGCCGATGCGGCCCACCACTTCCTTTTCCACCGTCACCGCGGAGCGGGCCACCCGTTGCAATACAATTTTCATGAGAGTGTTCTGTACTGGTTTAACGCGCGGTGAAAATACGCTGTTCGGTGCCGTCCGGCGCAATCAGGACCTTTACTTTGCCATAACACCTGGGGCACCGGCCTTCGTAGGCGGTTTCGTCCTTATTGATATAAATTCGGCGGTACACGTTGCAACACTCGAACAGAATACCAATGAACTTATTTTTCTTGCGCCGGTTCATACATCGCCCAGAATTTGCACCACAATCTCCCTCTGGCGGGGACGATTGTCGAAATCGCACAGCACGATCTGCTGCCAGGTGCCGAGTTGCAGGCGGCCTCCAGCCAGCGGCACCGTGAAGGAAGCCCCCATCAACGCCGCCCGCACATGGGAAAAGCCGTTGCCGTCGCCCCACCGCGCGTCATGGTCGTAATGCAGATTCATGGGGGCCAACCGCTCGATGGCTTTCTTCAAATCACTGATCGCGCCGGGTTCGAATTCGATGGAGGTGATGCCGGCCGTGGACCCCGGCACAAATACCGTGGCGAGGCCGTCCGCCACACCGGATGCGGCCACCTCACCGGCGACCGGTTCGGTGATGTCAATAATATCCCCGAAACCTTTCGAGGAAATTTGAAACTGCCGGCTTTCAACCGTCATCAGGATCGCAACTGCTCCAGAAATCTCTTTTTCGATTCCCTGAAAATCTGATGAGGAACGCGCATGGCTTTGGTGATGCGCCGGACCTCCTCGTTCTCCTCGTGAGAAATCTTCCCGTCGGCGGCGGCGATGGCCCAGAAGCAATCCACGGCGCTCACCCGGTCGTTGTACGAAGTCCGGCTGTTAAACTCGGTGATCACTTCATGGAAATCGAAACCATGCCGGGCCTGCTCTTCGATTACCTCAAACAGTAGCTTTTGCTCCTTGCCGGAAAAATCGAAACGCTCTTTCAAAATTTTCCGGAGAGCCTTTTTCTCCTCATCGTGAAAATGGTCGTCCACCTGAGCCACCGAAGCCAGCAGGGTGCCGAACAGGCAGAGGAAGTAGACCTCATCTTTCTCGAGGTCTATTTTAAGACCCGAGCCTTTCATCTTCAATTCCAGTTTTTTCAGAATCGTGTTTTTATAATAACGAAACACTTCCGGATTTTTTTCATGCGCCGGTTTGAAAATGGTGGCCTGGAAAAAATTTCGCACCCGGCCGAACGACCGTTTGCTGAACGAAGTTTTTTTGAGAAGCCGGACGAATTCCTCCACCAGTTCGTTCTCTTCCGTTTTCATTTTGCGGTGGGCGTGGGCCATGGCCTCCAATTCGGCGATGATCTCCTGTTTTTCCCGTTCGGAACTCAATTCCGCCGCCAGCTGACGGAACAACCCCTCCTGCTGCTTTTTGGGCAGAGGCGCCAGCAGATAGGGGTTCAGTTGCTTCAGGTCGTCCTTGTCCAGGCCGAATTTCCGGTAAAAATTTTTCAGAATATTTTTTTCCGATTCCGTCATTTCACCATCGGCCCAGGCGATAACGGCAAGGACTTTTAAAAACGTCAAATGTTTAAATATAGACATAAAACTCCATGGTGATTAAATTTAACTCGACCCGTCCGTGAGCCGAAGGAGACCGCGTCCCTTTCAGGCCTTACTCGAACGTATTGACCCATAAAACACCGCGATCGTTCTTTTGGGAATATCCAAATATATCCAAAAAGGCATCCCGGTCTACGTCGCCGAAGGACAATTCATCAAACTGATCGTTGTACGGGAGGCGGCGTCGGGACTCTTTCCAGAAGCGCCATTTTCCCAAACCGCGCAAAAAGTGAATCCCCTTGTCGCTCAATAATATCATGTCCGGGAAATCGCTCCCATTGGCATCCAGCAGATAAACCGCCCGGAACGGGACATTGGGAGAAGCGTCAAACGGTGCTTTCTTGAAATACCCCCTCCCGTGGTTGACCAGAAAATAACTGTACACCTCTTTCAAGGAAACCCGGTTGACCACCAGCAGGTCGTTGTCCCCGTCATTATCGAAGTCGGCCCAGTCCGCATACGCGCTTTGATCCTGAATGGGAGGAAGCAGTTCCAGGGTACGGTCCCGGAATTGTCCCAGCCCATTATTGACCAGCAGGCGGTTTTGCCCTTTCCCGTTCACCAGGAAAATATCGGTCGTCCCGTCACTGTCATAATCAGCGAACGAGGTTCCTACGGTCCCGGGAGGCAGTGGAGGCAGGAGCAAGCGCGTGCCATCCCGAAACCTTCCGGTCCCGTCGTTGATAAAGAACTGTGCCTGATGTGGAAGCGTTTTGCCCTTGCCGTCGACCACCTTTCGTCCGGTGAAAAACAAATCGACGTGGCCATCGCCGTCGATATCCAGCATGTCCACCCGCTCCATGCCCGGATAGACACGGGGAAAGGCGATATTCTTTTTATGATAAAAATATCCCTTACCATTATTGAACAATAATCGGGCCGTGATCCCCCCGGAAAACCGTCCCACCAGGATCAGGTCGCTGGCTCTGTCATGGTTCAAATCCCTCAAACCTATAAACACTACCCGATCCGTGGGTTGGCCGGTCCAGCCAATCCGCTGAACGGATACAAACTTCTTCCCGCCCTGGTTTTTCCAGATCCGGATGACCGGCTCCCCGCGATCTCCCTGACGCAACAAGACCAGGTCGGGATAAACGTCCCGGTTGACGAACGCCAGCCGGGCTTTCCGGATGCCGGGTTTCAAATTCTTAAAATATCTGGAGGTTTGATCCTGGTATTTCTGAAGCCCGGCGTTCTTTTTAAAAAGGCCGCCGTCCTTGCCGCAGGACGCCAGCCACAAGATGGAGAATCCGGTCACCATCGCTTGTTTGAAAAATGTTTTGCTATCAGGAGAGAACGTCATGTCCGGCCCCGGTGAGTGATGAATAAAGAGAGTGAGAAAGATCCTCCCTCAGCGGAGGAGGTTCGGGAGTCCATATTCCCGGAAACGTCTGTTGAAATCCCTGCAGGACGGCTGCGCGGACTTCCTCGAAGGTGACTTCCCGGCTGCACACACGGTTCAAATCCGTGGCCGATTCCTCAAGACGTCTTCTCGTCAGCGTCCGTTGACGATCATTTTCGAACCGAAGCAGGGAAAGCAACAGATCGGGATCGGAATCGATCATCACCGACCCATGTTGCAAAAAAGCCCGCGCGGTTCTTTTCTGCGCGCTCCCGATCAACTTTTGACCCCCAACGGTGATTTCGCAATGATTGAGGGAAGCAAAACAGGCGGGGGAGCGGGTTTCTCTCGTCCGCCGCCCACCCGGCTCCGGGGTACCCTGTGCGCCTTCTATACCCAGAACGGCCAGACCGGCCAGCAAAGCTTCGCTGATAGCGCTGAACGTGTTTTTCAACCCTTTTTGGAAGCGGGGATGGGAAACCGGAGCGGCCACCGAGTAGGTCACCTCGCGATGATGCAAAAGCGCACGGCCCCCGGAAGGCCTCCGAACCACGGGAATCCCGGCTTCCCGGCACCGGTCCAGGTCCAGTTCCCGGTCCGCCTTTTGCGAATACCCGATGGTGACGGAAGGTTCCCGCCATCCGTATAATCTCAGGATCGGGGAAACTTCACCGGATTCGCACCGGCCCAACAAAGCCGAGTCGACGGACATATTCCATTCCGCGCTCTGCGGATCTTCCGATATCCATCGCCACTGGTCAGCGGAATTGCTTTTTTCCATGGAAAGAATTACCTTTTGACTCGTTCCTTTTCATTATATAAAATTTTTATGAACTCAAGCGGAGCCGAAACCGGCCGGACCGCGTCCGTGGGATGAGTCATTAGGCCCCTCGCCTCCCCCGCGGGGAGGCCCCATTGTTAACCAAATCAGAGGAAAATTCAAAAGAATGCGCGGATATCGTTGGCTGGCCCTGATCTTTCTGTTGGGGGGGAGTTTCCTCCCCACCCCGGTTTCGGCTTTTAAAAATTTTGAAGGTTCCCCGCACTTAAAGGCCTCCTGCCAGACCGCCTGCCATCTACCGGAAAATCTGGAGAAGTCCCAGGCGGACAAAACCGGCAAGGCGGAATGCCGCTCCTGCCATGAGGGAAGCGCGTTCCTGAATCCGCTCAGCCCCTTTCAACAGCCGAATCCGTTTCTTTTGACAGAACAGGCCCGTCCGAACCGGCGCGTGCTCTCTACGCGCCCGCCGTCCCGCGCGGGCAAAAAATCGGCGGGCGTCCCCTCTCGGAAATCGTCCCCGGGGAAAACCAGGGACAACATGGTTCTGGTCCCCTCCGGGGAATTCATCATGGGCTCCAACGAGCGCTGGGACGACGAATCGCCCGAGCATATCAGCAAAACCGGGAAATTTTACATCGACCTGTATGAAGTGACCAACCGGGATTACCGGAATTTCGTGGAAGCCACCAGGCGCCCGCCCCCTCACCATTGGATCAAGGGCCGAATCCCCAAGGGCAAGGAAAACCATCCGGTCACTTACGTCAGCTGGTTCGATGCCGATGAATACTGCCGCTGGGCCGGAAAACGCCTGCCCAATGAACGGGAATGGGAAAAAGCCGCCCGCGGTGAAAACGGCAACATCTATCCCTGGGGCAATATCTGGTCGCTCGACAAATCCAACAACCCGTACAAACATTCCACCGGAACCGAACCGGTGGGCTCCTATGCCGATGGACGCAGCATTTACGGATTATACGATATGTCGGGCAACGTTTGGGAGTGGGTGGACGCCTTTTACCTGCCGCATCCCGGCAACACCATCCCGAAAGCCGAATACGGAAAGGACAAGCGGGTGTTGAAAGGCGGATCGTGGTTCGATTGCCTGTCTTACGGATGCGGGCTCAGTGCGCCGACCTTTAACCGCAGCTTCTTCAATCCCGAGGTCAAAAACAACAGCTTCGGTTTCCGCTGCGCCAAGGATCCAAATTAGCAGGAAAACCGATTGAAGGCAGATGGCATTGCATAAATTCCGCTCAAAAAACACCGTGCAGGAAGCCCTGTTCGCCTGCCACCGGGTAAAACCTCGAACAGATTTTCATACCTGGAGGATGCCCTCAACGACCCTCGATTGCAGGGGACGATGAGCCCGCCGGGTCCAGCGGCACGCTGGAGACGCATCCTCGTCTGGCTGGTCATCATCGCTTTCTGGCTGTTGTTCTATTGGATACGGGAATAACTAATGGGATTTCCAAGAGCAGATTTAAAATTGCGAACGGTGAATGAAAATTACGGAAGACCGTCAAGGGCCGGCACGCTGGGTCCAGCGGGACGCTGGTAAAATCGGTGGCGATTCAGATTTTGATTGCCGTTCATCAGGTCCAAACGGTTATTGGCTGGGGCCAGTGTCATGCGGGTCTTAGGCTGGGAAGAAAGATAGATTCGCGTTTCGGCAATGGGAGCCAGTTCCAATCGCAGTTTCCCGGAAGAAGGCCGCGTTTGACGTTTCCGATCAGTGGGAACTTCGCCTCCAAATCCGGTGGCCCCGCTATGGAAGATGAGTGGCTTTTGGCTCTTTAAGAGGCCGCCCGTCGGCTCCAGATGTTCCGGCTCCACTTCCGGTTTACCGGGACGATGGGGCAAATAATAATTCGTCTGGTTCACCGGCCTCCCCGCGGTCAAAGAATCGGCGGCGAACCCCCGGCCGGCCAGGACCCAGGGTTTTTCCCCGGCCGACACCGTACGCCAATCCGCCTTCTTTTCCGGGCCGGGGGCCTGGGGAGCGCCAGCGTCCCGCCGCAGTTCCGGTAAAAACTCATAGCGTTGCACAGAGGAATAGCCGTCCTCCGGAGCGCCGCGTCCCAACCCGGTCACGAGAAGACGTTGGGTGGCCGTGATTTCCGGTTCACGCTCTCCGGCAAAGCCGGGTGCTTCGCGTTCATCCGGTTTCTGATCCTGTTCGAGCTGGGCCCTTAAATCCAGATCGCTGCGCAATTGGATCTGGACGGTACCGATCTCCTCCGAGTCCGGTTGATCCACAGAACAGGCCGCGCTTCCGGCGAGCAGTCCACCGATCACCGCCAATCCTTTCCACCACGCCAATTTTTCCGACATCAAGCCCTCAACATTTCCTGAATTTGACGGTTCGCTGAAGAAAACTCCAACTATTAATTAAGTTAACGCATTGGCACGAAGATTGCTTTTCTTTTTTAATAATTGTATTGCGCCAAATTTTTGATGAAGAACCTGGAGGAGGAAAACATCGATGGATTTGGAGGTTGGCCTGCGAAATCAGCTGGACCCGCGCGGGATTCAGGTATTGAAAAAACGTCTGGCGGCCGGGGAAATCACTCCCCAGGTTTTCAAGGACATTTTAAAGCGGCAGATGGTCAAGCAATTCTTTCAGAGTTACCGCAATCCCATCATGGAATTCATCCACGGCCACCGGCCGTGGAAAAAGGTAAACCCGGACAAAACGGACAAGTCCCCGAAGATTGCCTGGGATCCCTCCCGGGTGGATGCCGACAGCCTGTTTGAAATGAGCGGACACAAACGTTTTTAAAGGTCTACCCATTCAGGCTGTTTTCCCATGGATCATCCCTCTTCACCCCGGCCGGGCGGCAATCTTTGGATATTTTTATTCTACAAAACCCTCTCCTGTTGTTAGAATAAACACACTCTCTTGATCAGAGGGAAAGCGATTGCATAATCACCCGACCGCCGGTCAATGCATATGAATCTGGATAACTTCATACAATTTTTAACTCAGAAGAACAGCTACCTGATCCAGGTCGCCATTGTCCTGTTGGGCTCGCTGATCCTGGATTTTGTCCAGAGAAAAATCTTAAACCGGTTGCACCTCAAGGCGGAGAAAACTAAAAACCTCTGGGATGACGCCATTGTCGACGCGATCCGCAAACCGATCTCGCTCATCATCTGGATATTGGGCCTGTATCTCGCGACGGAAATCGTTCAGCAGGCCACCGGCGCGGTGATCTTCGAGGCCGTGGAACCTGTACGGGATACAGTCATCATTGGGGCCATCGCCTGGTTTCTGGTGCGTCTGATTAACAGCGGTGAAAACAACATTCTGAAAAGCGACCAGGAGGTCGATGCCTCGACGGTGGACGCCATTGGCAAATTGCTGAAAGCGTCCGTGGTGATTGTCGGGTCTCTGATGGTCCTGCAAACACTGGGCTTCAGCATTTCAGGGGTTCTGGCTTTCGGCGGCATCGGCGGCATCGCGGTCGGTTATGCCGCCAAGGATATGCTGGCCAACTTCTTCGGCGGGTTGATGATTTATCTGGATCGCCCTTTTAAAGTGGGCGACTGGGTTCGTTCGCCGGACCGCGATATTGAGGGCACGGTGGAAAAGATCGGCTGGCGGTTGACGGTGATCCGAACCTTCGACAAACGCCCCCTCTACGTTCCCAACTCCACGTTCACGACCATTGCGGTGGAAAACCCATCACGCATGCATAACCGGCGGATCAAGGAAACCGTGGGTATTCGTTATGACGACGTGGATAAAATGGCCACGATTGTTCAGAAGGTCAAGGAGATGTTGTTAAACCATCCCGATATAGACACGGAGAAGACTTTAATCGTCAACTTCAACACCTTCGCCCCTTCATCCCTTGATTTTTTCATCTATACATTCACCAAAACCACCAACTGGACGGAATTTCACGCCATCAAACAGGATGTTTTGTTGAAAATCATCGACATCATTGAAGGCGAGGGGGCGGAATGCGCTTTCCCCACTTCCACCATTCACCTGGCGGACAAGGATATTCTCAAAAACCTGGATACCCAGGTCTAAGCGGCGCCGGATTGTTTTTGCGGGAGCCGGCCTTTTCTTTTCAGGTAAACCACCGCCAACCCGAAAGACACCAGCGCCAGAAGAGAAACCAGATAGGAAACTTTGACCGCGGGAACGTACAGCCATTCCACCGATTGGGCCCACTCGGAAACCGGGTCGTATAATCGAACCGGTTCACTTTTCATTTTTTCCTGCAAAGTCCTGACCTGCCACAGGTAGGAATGGTTGAACAGGCGAAACCCTTCAAAGACCAGGACCGCCAACGCCAGAAACTGCGCGTGCCAGCCCAGCCGCACCCGGTCCAGTTGCCGTTGCATTCCGATGCAGGCCAGCACCAGCAATATCAAAAGAGGCACGATAAAAAACCGGGCGGACACCCGTTCGACGGTAATCAGCGGGATGGGCAAATAAGTAAAGATTCCGTAAATATAACTCATGGACAAAACCGTCATCGTCGCCATGGACAAATCGAGTACACGGTAATCGTGGGTCTCTCCCTCATTTTTATTTTTGATACGGAGGTAAATGCCGAAATACAGAATCGCCGCCAACCCGGCCACACCCACGTAATGATCCAGCTCCCACCACGCGATCCGGCTGATTTTCCCATAAAGCGGGCCGATGAAATTATTGTAGTCCTTGATCACCACCAGCGAAGCCAGAAAATCCGGAATGGAAGGGAACCCGGACGCGAACTCGTTCTTGTAACCGAAGAAAGTAATGAATGCCGGCACAAACCGGTAGGTGGAAAAAACACCGCCCAACGCCACTCCCATCAGGATGGGCTTGATGAAAGACCGCTGATAAAGACAGAGAAGCCCCAGAAAAATCAGGCACCAGACAAACGGATGGAGTCCCCCCAGCAGCATGATGCCGAACAGCACCCACGCCAGTTTGGTGCCGTGCCACAGGGAGCGATCTCCTTCCACCAGTTTCATCACCCACGCCACAAAGAACGGCAGGAGAAAATAACTGACCCACGGCCAGTGGCTGATCGCCAGATGGGAAACAATGTGACCGTTCAGATTAAACAGCAGAGAGAAAAAGATAAAGGTGAACAGCGACCACCGGTACCGCTTCCGGAACCAGAGACCGCCGATAAATCCCAGCGTGTACAGAATGAGGCATTGCGTCAGGAAAAATTCTTTAACGCTCATATATTTGAGCAGGAAAACCGCGGGCGACAGATCGGTTTCCGGGATCGCCAGGAACTGATTGGTTCCTTTGTAAAAGTGCGGAATGAAAAAGGGAACGGCTTTATCCAGCAGGGCTTTCTGGATCACCGCGTAGTAATCGTAAAATTTCTGCCAGTCGATGTACTTGTAGGTGACGTTGCCATAATTCATCAGCCACGCCCAGTGAAACGCCCCGGCCAGATAGATCAGCCCCAGAACCAGAGTATGGCCGATTTGAGCGAGCCGCCCCGGCCCGATGGGGCGAAACATGAATTCATAGCAAACCGTTTGAATTCTTGTGGCCCACCGGCCCGCCTGCTTCAACATGGAAGGGTTTCCAAGGTTCATGGGAAGGGGCACTCCGTGAAAAGGCACCCTTTGGCAAGGCAGAAACGCTCCGCGAACCGGCTGGACAGAGCATGAAAAATTGGCGTTTGGCGCATATTTATATTATAAAAACATTTTAATTTTTTTGTTAACTATAAAACGAAATAATCCCTTTTTATTCAATACTTATGTGGTTTGTCCCGCCGCCCCGGACGGCCATAAATGAAATTGACAACCCCGGGGGCGATTTGTAAACTGTGGACCCAATAAGGACGTTTATCGCCATCGATGTACCGCCCAAAGTGTTAGAGGCCATCACCGACGTCCAAAACCGGTTTAAATCTCTGGGACTGCACGCGTCCTGGGTTCGGCCCGGAAATATCCACCTGACCTTGAAGTTTCTGGGCGACATAGATCCCAGCCAGGTTCCGGGAATCAAAGACTCCCTGGCGCCCGCTTTATCGCGGCTCGCTCCATGCCAATTGGCACTGGACGGGGTGGGAGTGTTTCCCGATTTCAAACGCCCGCGCGTCCTCTGGCTGGGTTTGCGTGACGAACAGGGAAATTTGAAGGCGCTCCACACCGCGCTCGAGGAGGTTCTGGAAAAACTGGGGTTCCCGGCGGAACACCGGCGGTTTTCCCCCCATCTCACTCTGGCGCGGATCAAATCGCCCAAAGGCAAGAAGGAGTTGCGCCGGGAACTGGAACGATTGAACGATCAAGGAATTGACCCGAACCCCTTCCAGGCGGATTCGGTTAAGTGGTACAAAAGTCAATTAACGCCTAAAGGCTCCATCTACACTGTATTAGAACATTTTAATCTGAATCAATGACTCGAAGGATGGAAACCGGGTCCATATTCAGCAAGGAGACATCATGGCAGTAAAAAACGAACGAGACAAAGCACTGGACCTCGCCTTCGCGCAGATTGAAAAACAGTTCGGCAAGGGCTCGATCATGAAACTGGGGCAGGCGGAGGCCCAGAAGGGAGTCGGGTTTATCTCCACCGGTTCGATCTCCCTGGACAACGCCCTGGGCATCGGCGGTATCCCGCGCGGACGGGTCACGGAAATCTATGGGCCGGAAGCCTCCGGTAAAACCAGCCTGACGCTCCACATCATCGCCGAAGCGCAAAAAGCCGGCGGCGTGGCCGCGTTCATCGATGCCGAACACGCGCTGGATCCGAATTACGCCAAAAGCCTGGGCGTTCAGCTGGACGACCTGCTCCTGTCCCAACCCGATACCGGCGAACAAACGCTGGAGATCGCCGAAGTGCTGGTGCGAAGCGGCGCGGTCGATGTCATCGTGGTCGACTCGGTCGCCGCCCTGGTGCCCAAGGCGGAGCTCGAGGGCGACATGGGCGATTCGCACATGGGCCTGCAGGCCCGGCTGATGTCGCAGGCCATGCGCAAACTCACCGGTGTGATCAACAAATCGAACACCGCGCTGATCTTCATCAACCAGATCCGCATGAAAATCGGCGTCATGTTCGGCAGTCCGGAAACCACCACCGGCGGCAACGCGCTGAAGTTTTATTCGTCGCTGCGGATGGATATCCGGCGCATCTCCGCGCTCAAGGACGGCGACAAGGTGATCGGCAACCGCACCCGCGTCAAGATCGTCAAAAACAAGCTGGCGCCGCCGTTCCGCGATTGCGAGTTCGATATTGTTTACGGGAAGGGCATTTCCAAAACCGGGGACCTGCTGGACCTGGCCGTCAATCACGAGATCGTCAACAAAAGCGGCACCTGGTTCTCCTATGGCGACAACCGCATCGGTCAGGGCCGGGAAAATTCCCGGAATTTCCTGAACGACAATCCGGACATCCGGCAGGACATCGAAACCCGGCTGCGCGAAAAGCTGGACCTGCCCGCCCCGCATATCGATATGGGTGACGCGAACGCTTCCGACGAGAAGCCGAAAAAGGCTTCGAAAGCGGCATCCTGACCCGCTCGCCGATGTCGTCCGACAAAGATTATCAACGGGCCAGATCCCTGGCCCTGCGATATCTTTCCTACCGGGACCGCAGTGAAGCGGAAACCGCCGAGTACCTCGGCAAAAAGGGGTGCGAGGACACCTGCCGCGACCGCGCTCTCGCCTTTCTCAAAGAACACAATTACCTGAACGACCGCCGGTTCGCCGAGCACTGGGCCCGCTCCCGAGTCCAGAACAAACAGTTCGGCAGATACCGGGTACAGCAGGAGTTGATCGGCAAAGGGCTGGCCCGCGATCTGGTGGAGGAAACTCTGGACGACGTTTACGGCACGGTCGACGAACGGGACCTCGCCCGGGCCGTGGTCGACAAAAAACTTCCGGCCCTGCGGGATCTGGACCCCGCTAAACGCAAGCGCCGTCTCGCCGGGCTCCTGCAACGCAAAGGCTTCTCCGGCGACATCATCTACCAGGTACTGGAATAAACCTCCCCACCGTTTTTTTTCAATTCCCGGTTTCTAAATCAAAACTTCCTGTTTACAATAAAAACATGGTCGCTCTTATCACCAATCTGTCCCCGCTCAGTTTTTCGCTGATCGGTTTGATCCTGGGGCTGGTCATCGGCAGTTTCGCCAACGTGTGCATCGCGCGCATTCCCAGGAAGGAATCGATCGCGTTTCCGGCGTCCCATTGCCCCAAGTGCAAAAAACCGATCCACGCCACGGACAACATTCCCGTGCTGAGTTACCTGATCCTCAAGGGCCAATGCCGCAACTGCGGACAGAAAATTTCCGCCATCTATCCGGCGATCGAACTGATCACCGGCCTGCTGATGGCCGCCGTCTTTTACCGGTTCGGCTTTACCTGGGAATGCCTGATCTTTGCTATCGTCATTCCGACACTGGTCGTCATCACCGCCATCGATATCGAACATCAGATCATCCCCGACGTCATCACGCTTCCCGGAATTATTTTCGGCCTGGCGGCGGGCAGTTACCTGGTCGGTTTCCAGGATTCGCTGATCGGGCTGCTGTTGGGGGGAGGGTTCTTTTACCTGCTGGCGGAAGGATATTTCAGGGTGCGGGGAGCGATGGGGATGGGCGGAGGCGACATCAAATACATCGCCGCCGCCGGCGCCCTGCTGGGATGGATGCAGGTTCTGCTGGTGATCTTTATCGGCGCGCTGGCCGGCGGAGTGTTCGGCGGACTGGGCATGGGATTCAAAAAGCTCGGCTTTCTGAGTAAAATCCCGTTCGGCCCGTTTCTCGCGCTGGCCACTTTGATTTCTATTTTCTTCGGCGATCAAATCGTCGCCTGGTACCTGACCACCATGGTCCCAAGACCCGCCTGACCGACAGGGCGGAAAATACTCTACGAAAAAATCCGGTCGATCCGCTCGCGGTCCGCTTCACTCAATGACCAGCCGGCGGCATTCAGGTTCTCCTCCACCTGCCGGTCGTTTTTAACCCCCACCAGCGCGGAGGCCACCCCCGGCTGATGAATCACCCAGTTGACCGCCACCTGCCCGCAGGTTTGGCCCAGCCCGGCGGCGAGGGCCTGCAACTGCTCCACTTTTTCGATATTCCGGACAAACGCCTCGCCGGTGAACTCCCCGATAATACCCTTGCTCCGCCAATCCTTGAACTTTGTGTCGCGGTCATACTTGCCGGTCAGCACCCCGGAGGCCAGCGGACTGTAGGCGATGATGCCGATATCGTTTTTCAGGCAGAAAGGCGCCGTTTCCGCTTCGATGCGCCGTTGCAGAAGACTGTATTCCGGTTGCAGGGAAACCAGCGGTCCGGTCTGCAAACATTCGCGCATCTGCTCGACGGAATAGTTGCTGACACCGATATGGCGAATTTTTCCCTGTTTCTGAATTTCCAGCAGCGCTTCCATGGTTTCCTGATGAGGCGTCTTGCCGTCCGGCCAGTGCACCTGATACAGGTCGATGTAGTCCGTATCCAGCCGCTCCAGGCTTTGTTCGATTTCTTCCAGAATGGAGGCACGCGAAGCCAACTTGGTGATGGCCCCCAGCTGCTCTTTTTCCCATCTCAACCCGCACTTGGTCGCCAGAATGACCCGATCGCGCACCGGTTTCAGGGCTTTACCGATCAACCGTTCCGAGAGGCCGAATCCGTACACCGGGGCGGTGTCGAAAAAATTGATACCCGAATCATAGGCTTTTTTGATAGCTTTGACGGACATGTTGTCGCCTTCGCTGCTCCAGAACGGCGCGCCGCCGATGCCCCACGCTCCGAAGCCGATCGCCGAGACGTTTAAATCGCTGGCGCCCAATTTTCTGTATTCCATAAGGGACCCAATGCTATATATTAAAGGTTAAAGGAGGCCCGCGTTCCCGCCTCCCCGGGAATGACCCGAAAATATCATTTTAAGCAAACCGTGTCAGGCGGAATCTGCCCCGAACGGTTTTTTTTCATAGAAAGTCCCGCCGGCCATGAAATCGTTGACCCGCGTTTTGGGCTATCTGAAGCCCTACAAAAAATACGTCGCCCTGACCCTGGCCTTCGCCATTGGCACCACTTTGCTGGACCTGGTGCCGCCCTGGCTGATCAAGGTCATCGTCGACCGGCTGGTGGACCGGGTTCACGACGGCTGGGTGTACGCCTTCGTGCTGATGCTGGTGCTGGCATATTTCGGCAGGAATTACTCCAATTACAGGCGCATCATGGTCAACAACCGTCTTGAACAGAAGGTGGTGTTCGATATCCGGTCGCACGTGTACCGCGCCCTGCACAAACTTTCGCTCAATTATTTCGAGAACCGGTCCACCGGCGAGATCATGTCCCGGGTCAACGACGATGTCACTTACGTCGAACGGATTTTTATCGACGGCGTGGAGCAGATCGTCACCGCCTCGTTGACCCTCATCGGGATCATGATCATCCTGTTCAACCTGCACTGGAAACTGGCGGTGGCGTCCCTGCTCCCCATTCCGTTTCTGGTGATCGGCGCGTGGAAGTATACCGTGCGGGCGCACGACCTGTACCACCAAGTGCGGGAACGCGCCGCTAAAATGAACGGCGTGCTGCAGGACGGCATTTCGGGTATCAAGGAAACGCTCGCGTTCAACCGGCAGACCCACGAGATTAAGAGGTTCGAGAAACGGAGCGACGATTACTGCCGGGGAACACTGGAAGTCATGCGCCTGTGGGCGATGTACTCGCCGGCCATGATGTTTCTGGGTTCGCTCGGCACCGTCGCCATCATCGTATACGGCATCGGTCTGGTGCAGGCTCAGGAAATCACCGTCGGCACGCTGGTGGCCTTCATCGGTTACCTCGCCCTGTTCTACACCCCGATCAACCAGTTGCATTCACTCAACCATATGCTTCAGCACGCACTGGCTTCCGGCGAGCGGTTGTTTGAAATTATCGACGCGCAACCCAATGTGGTGGAGGATCCCGAACCGTTTCATCCCACGGTTCCCGTACAGGGGGAGGTGGGGTTTGAGCACGTTGACTTTGCCTATGTTCAGGACAAACAGGTTCTGCACAATATTTCGTTCATCCTGCAGCCGGGAGAAAAGGCGGCGCTGGTGGGCCATACCGGAAGCGGCAAATCCACCCTGGTTAAACTGCTCATGCGTTTTTATGACGCCGACCGCGGGGAAATCCGCCTGGACCAATACCCGGTGCGGCGGCTGAGTTTGAGTTATTTGCGGGAGCAGGTGGGGCTGGTTTCGCAGGAACCGTTCCTCTTCAACGGCACGGTGCTGGAAAATATTCTGTACGGCAAACTGGAGGCCACCCGGGGGCAGGTCGAACAAGCCGCCAAAGCCGCGCACGCACACGAATTTATCGAAAATTTACCGCAGGGATACGACACGCTGATCGGCGAACGGGGCGTGAAATTATCGGGCGGCGAAAGACACCGGCTGGCCATTGCCCGGGTCTTTTTGAAAGACCCGCCCATTCTGATTCTGGATGAAGCCACCGCCTCGGTGGACGCCGAGACCGAATTGAAAATCAAGGATGCCCTGAATCAGTTGATGGCCCTGCGGACCACGCTGGTGATCGCGCATCGATTGTCCACCCTGGAAGGCGCGGACCGGGTCCTGGTGCTGAAAAACGGGCGTCTGGTGGAAACCGGAACGCACAAGGAATTGATCCAGACCGACAGCGAATATGCCAGCCTGTTCCAATCCCAGTTGCATCTCTAGGAAAAAAATTATCCGGAAGAGTTCTTTTCTTTTTCGGTGAGAAACATACCCATGTTGCGGAACTTTTCCTGCCGTTGCTCGATCAGGCTTTCCGCATTCAGCTTGGTCAATTCATTCAGATTCTTGCGCAGGGCTTTTTTGAGCAGGATGGCCGCCCGTTTATGATGACGGTGCGCCCCGCCCAGGGGTTCATTGATGATTTCATCGATCACATTGAGCTTGATCAATTCTTTGGAGGTAAGACTCAGGGCCTGCGCCGCCTGCTTGACCTTCTCCTTGTCCCCCCAGAGGATAGAGGCGCAGCCCTCGGGAGAAATCACCGAATAGACCGAGTGTTCCAGCATGAGGACGCGGTTGCCGAGTCCGATGGCCAGCGCCCCGCCACTGCCCCCTTCCCCGATGACCACCGCGATGATCGGCACCTTGAGGCTGGACATGACGAACAGGTTGTTGGCAATGGCTTCGGACTGCCCCCGCTCCTCCGCGTCCACCCCCGGATAAGCGCCGGGGGTATCGATCAGGGTGATAATGGGAAGGTTGAATTTTTCGGCCAGGCGCATCAGGCGCAGGGCTTTGCGGTATCCCGCAGGTTGCGACATTCCAAAGTTGCGGTGGATTTTTTCACTGGTCTCCCGGCCTTTCTGATGGCCGATCACCATCACCGTCCGGTCATCGAACTTGGCGAACCCGCCGACGATGGAGGACCCCGCGCCGCCATGCCGGTCGCCGTGAAGTTCCTGGAAATTCTCAAACATATGATGAATGTAATCCAGGGTGTAGGGGCGGCTGGGGTGGCGGGCCACCTGGGTTTTCTGCCATCCGTCAAGACCGTTGAAGATATCCCGCTTCATGTGACGGAGTTTTTTCTTCAACTTGGCGACATCGTGAGTGACGTCACCCACGCTGTCATACATATGGGACAGTGAAGACAGTTCTTTGATCTGGCTCTCCACCGCAAAAATATCTTTTTCAAAATCGAGCATCTGTGCCATAAGTTTATTTGGGAAAGTTCAGTTAATGATCAATAAAATCCAAAAATCGGATAAATCAAATTTTTTAAATGGTCCGATTCGGCCAGCGCCCGCGCTCCTTCGGATCCGATCTGGTTTTGCCCGAGCCGCAGGGACTCCAGTTGAGCCAGAGCCGGGGACTTCGCCAGGGCCTGGGCGCCGCGGTTACCGATCCGGTTGAAATTCAGATTGAGATTTTTCAACTGAGTCCACGCTGTCGATTTCGCCAGGATCCGCGCCCCCCGGTCGGTAATGTGATTCCCTGCCAGTTCCAGCGTGACCAATTGTTTCAATTTCGGGGATTTCGTCAGCGCCGCCACCCCCCGGTCACTCAAATTGTTGTAGCTGAGGTTGAGTTCCCTGATGCCGTCGATATAAGGCGAAGCCAGCAGGATCTCCAGGCCTCTATCCCCGATATATTGATTTTCCAGGTTACCCAGGGTTCCCTGTTCGTGCCAAACCTTGAGTTGTTGTTTGAATTTGAAATTATCCCAGGCCAGACTGCCGTCCCGGGTCAAACGGTTGTACATCAAACCCAGTTTTTCCAGGTTTTTGAGATGGGGCGAGACACTCAAAGCCTTCGCCCCGGCATCGCCCACGAGGTTGAAATTCAAATTCAATTCTTCCAAGGCCGGCAGATTTCTGGAATTCGCCAGGTGGCGCGCGCCCTCATCCCCGATATGGTTGCGGTACAGATTGAGCACCCTCAGGTTTGCCAGATGGGGGGATTCCGCCAGATACCGGGCACCGATATCGGTCACCTCATTATTTTCGATGTACAGTTCTTTCAGGCTGGTCAAGTTCCGCGATTGGGCCAACTCCCGGATGCCCGGGTCCCCGACCTTTCCCTTGTATATTTTCAAAACCACGACGCTTTTCATCAGCGGCGATTGGGCCAGAAAAGCGGCGCCTTCGTCACCGATGAGTTTTTCATTCAACCGCAAGGCGGTGGGGTTTCGCCGCAGTTTTTTTTCTATGTATTTTCCGAGCGCTTCGGGCGGCATAGGCCGGGCCGCGGCCAGGGAAAACACCAATACAAACAGCAGACCCAGGGCCCGCCATACCGGCGTACGCATATCATTCGTTCAATAGAGCAATTATATTGAATTTAAACGGGTAATTTCGCTTCTTTTATTGTAGCAAGGGCGGTCATTTATTTTCAATCGCTTTCAGCCTTTTTTCCAAATCCCGGATTTTCTGGGTCATTTCCGGCAATTTCGGTAAAAGAGTGGCGTACCGCTTCCAGCTCATGGCGGGAACCGCGGGAGAACCCCCATAAAAACCGGGGTCCGGCAGATCCCGGTTGACTCCGGACTGCGCCGCCACAACGACCTGATTGCCGATGGTCAAATGATCCGCCACGCCCACCTGGCCGGCCAGCACCACGTCGTTGCCCACGTGGGTGCTGCCCGCCAGGCCCACCTGGGCGCACAATGATGGCGTGTTGGCCGATCTCGCAATTGTGGGCGATCTGCGTCAAATTATCGATTTTGGTGCCTTCCCGCACCACGGTTTCACCGAAATTGGCGCGATCGATGCAGGTGTTGGCTCCGATCTCGACGTGGTCTTCGATCACCACCCGGCCGGTCTGATTGATTTTGAAATGCCGTCCCTTCTCATCCGGTGTGTATCCAAAACCGTCGGCGCCGATTACCGCCCCCGCATGGATCGTGACGTGATTGCCGACCACCGTGCTGCGATACAGGGTGACATGGGCATGCAACGTGGTGTGATCCCCGAGGGTACAACCGTCATGGACCACCACTCCGGGATGCAAAACCGTGTGGTCGCCGATGGTCACGTTCTTTCCCACGGAAACAAACGGGCCAATGGTGACCTCTTTTCCCAGCTTCACCCCTTCGGCGATAGAAGACTGTTTGTCGATACCGGGTTCCGGGCGCGGTTCCGGTTTCATCTCCGCCAGCAGTTTGGCGAACGCCAGGGCCGGGGCCGGATGAATGACCTGCGCCTTATCCGTTTCGAGCGGTTTTTGAACGATCACCGCGGAAGCCCGGCTGTCTTTCAGTTTATTTAAAAATTTTTTATCCGCCAGAAAGGTGATCTGCCCCGGCTGAGCCAGTTCCATGCCATTCACATCGGTAATTTCGATGGACCCGTCTCCCTGTACGGTGCCTCCCAGGCGCTCGGCGATTTCGTTCACGTTCATAACCATCCTCTTGTGGTGGATTTACAGGATCAAATCTTTTCCGATCGGGCTGAGTTGGCCGCCGGCCAATTGCAGGACCCGGTCCAGGCTTTTGGCGATTTTAGCGCTGTGCGTTACGATCACAAAGGTCTGTTTCAGTTCCGAGTTTAATTTTCGCACCAGATCCATAAAATGCTCACTGGCGGCGGTATCCAGGTTCCCGGTCGGCTCGTCGGCCAGCAGAATTTCCGGTCCGTTGACCAGACTGCGCGCCAGAGCCACGCGCTGGGTTTCCCCTCCCGACAATTCCCCGGGCTTATGGTGCAGACGGTCCTTCAGCCCGAGATGTCCCAGCAACTCCTCGGCCTTTTTCTGGACGGCGGCTTTCTCGCGGTTTCCGATCAAACCGGGAAACATGGCGTTTTCCAGAGCGGTAAAATCCGGAAGCAGGTTGAAAAACTGAAACACAAAACCGATATGCCGGTTGCGGAAGGCTTCGAGAAAACCCTCCTTCTGATTGAAAATATCCTGTCCTCTGAATAAAACGTTTCCGGATTCCGGCCGGTCCAATCCCCCGAGAATATGCAACAGCGTGCTTTTCCCCGACCCGGAAGCGCCGACAATCCCGAGGACCTCTCCCTGTTGGATCTGCAGACTGGCTCCGGTCAATACTTCGACGGCCTTGGTTTTGGAATTGTACGTTTTGAAAATGTCGAGGCCTTCGATCAAAGGCGCCGTTCCGGCCGATGGTTCACTCATAGCGTAACCCTTCCACCGGGTCCTGCCTGGAAGCCCGCCAGGCCGGATACAAGGAAGCGGCGAAACAAATCAGAATCGAAAACACGACGATCAGGAACGAATCAAACCACTGGATTTTCGAAGGCAGTTCGTCCAGGTAATACACCGGACTGGGAAAGGCGTTGATGTTGAATATTTTTTCGATGAAACCGACGATTTCGTTCAAATTGGGAACGATGGTGAAACCCGCGATACATCCCAGACCGGTGCCGCTCACGCCGATGATCAATCCCTGCAGGCTGAATATGCGCATGATGCTTCCCCGCGTGGCGCCCATGGATTTCAGAATGGCGATGTCCCGCGCCTTATCCATCACCACCATGAACAACGTGCTGATGATGTTGAACGCCGCGACCAGGACGATCAGGATCAATATGATGAACATGGTGATTTTTTCCAGCTTGAGAGCGGAAAAAAGGTTTTTGTTCATCTGCATCCAGTCGCGGGCATGGTAGGGAAAGCCCAGCTTCTGCTGGAGCTGGGCGGCGATCCATCCGGCCGCTTCAATATCATCGACCTTGATCTCGATGCCCGACACTTTCTTGCGCATCCCAAACAGCGACTGCGCGGAAGCAAGTGAAATGAAGGCGAGGTTGGCGTCGTACTCATACATTTTGGATTCGAAGATGCCGACCACTTCCACCATTTTCAAATTGGGAATGATTCCCAGCGGCGTCATGCGCACCGAGGGGGACATGATGCCAATGATATCGCCGGTGCCCACTCCCAGCGACCGGGCCAGCTCCTTGCCGAGAATAATACCCTTGCGCCGGACCCCATGGTCCGCAACCGTCTCCCGCGGAGGAGGAGGATGATCCAGATAGCTCAGTTTTCCTTCTATGAGATTTTTCTGCAAATCGGAAATTTTGGCTTCACGTTGCGGGTCCACCCCGCGGACGACCACGCCGGAACTTCTGCGGCCGAAAGTCAGCATCACCTGTTTCAAAATAAACGGGGCGGCATCCGTCACCTGGGGAACGGCTTTCACCTGCCGGGCGACGTTTTCGTATTCCACCATGCCCCCTCCGGTCACATCGGTGATCACGATATGGCTGTTGGTACCCAGGATTTTATCCCGCAGGTTCTGGCCGAACCCGGTCATCACGGCGATGACGACGATCAGGGCCATCACGCCCAGCGCCACGCCTCCCATGGAAATAAAGGTGATGAGCGAAATGAATTTATGTGATTTGCGGGCACAGAGATGACGCCAGCTGACACGAAGCTCGTAGTTCATGGGGATCCGCTGAATGGGGTCTCTCGCCGGATGACTTCCCGGCTCTAACAGGTTAACCGTTTCAGGCTTCCTTTTTCAACTGCGGGAATAAAATTACGTCACGGATGGATTGGGAGTCGGTAAACAGCATGGTCAACCGGTCGATTCCAATGCCTTCTCCGGCGGTGGGCGGCAGGCCGTATTCCAGGGCGCGAATGAAATCATGGTCCATCCAGTGGGCTTCTTCATCTCCCGCGTCCTTCTGCTCCACCTGTTCTTCAAACCGTTTTTTCTGATCGATCGGATCGTTCAGCTCGGTATAGGCGTTGGCCAGCTCCCGCCGCCCGGCAAACATCTCAAACCGTTCCACCAGTCGGGGATCGTCCTCTTTTTTCTTGGAGAGCGGAGAAAGCTCCAGCGGATAATCGATGATGAATGTGGGCTGGACCAGCAAAGGTTCCACAAAAAAATCGAACAGTTTTCCCAGAACCTTGCCATACGTATCCCTTTTTTCCAGAGGAACCTTATGCTGCAAGGCGTACTCCACCGCCCGGTCCATGTTGTCGACGACTTCCGCGGGCACCTGCCCCAGGGCGGTCAGCGACTCTTTGAAGGTATAAACCTTAAACGGTTGGGAGAAGTCGATGGTCTCCTGCCGGGTTTCACCGTTTTCCTGATAGGTGCAGGTGAACTCCAGCCGGTTGAACACGGTCTCGGCGATATAACGGAACATTTCCTCGGTCAGCGTCATCAGGTCCCGGTAATCGGCATAGGCCGTATAAAACTCAAGCATCGTGAATTCGGGATTATGCTCGGTCGAAATGCCTTCGTTGCGGAAGTTTCGGTTGATCTCATAAACCCGGTCAATGCCTCCCACCACCAGGCGTTTCAGGTAGAGTTCCGGAGCCACGCGCAGGTACAGATCCATATCCAGCGCATTGTGATGGGTCTCGAACGGTTTGGCGGTGGCGCCGCCGGGAATGGACTGCATCATCGGCGTCTCCACTTCCAGGTAATTCCGCTCGTTCAGAAAATTCCGGATGGATTGAATGATTTTACTGCGCGCCACGAAAATCTGCTTGACCTCGGGATTGACGATCAGGTCGACGTAGCGCTGGCGGTAACGCAGTTCCACATCCTTGAGACCGTGCCACTTTTCAGGCAGGGGCAGGAGGGATTTGGAGAGCAGGGTCACGGTTTTGCAGAAGAGCGTCAATTCCCCGGTTTTGGTTTTGGACAATCGTCCTTCGACGCCAACAAAATCGCCGATATCGAATTTGGAAAACAGATCGTACGAGTCCGCCCCGACTTCATCCTTTTTGATGAAGATCTGAATCTCCCCGGAACCGTCCTTGATATTGCAAAAGGTGGACTTGCCGTGTTTGCGCCGGGTCATCATCCGGCCGGCGATCACGTACTGGAGATTTTTCTCTTCCAGCTCCTCTTTGGAGCATTCGTGATAATGGTTGGCCAGGTCTCCAATAAAGGCGCTGACCTTGAACCGGTTGATGTAGGGATTGATTCCCTTTTCACGGAATTCGGCGACTTTATCGCGTCTTAATTTCAGCAGGTCTGAAGTTTCTTCCATAGAAGCAAATGGGTGTTGTCATGGGTCCCGGCAACGGCGGAGGCGGCGGCTTACCGGGCCATCTGAACGTAACGGGCTTCCCGAACCACTGTGATTTTAATCTCGCCGGGATAGGTCACTTCTTTTTCTATCCGTTTCGCCACATCCTTGGAAAGCAGATTGGCCTCATCGTCGGAAATATTATCGGGCACGACAATAATACGGACTTCCCGCCCCGCCTGAATGGCGTAGGTTTTTTCCACGCCTTTGAAGGAATCGCCAATCTTTTCCAGCTGACCCATGCGCTTGACGTAGGTTTCCAGCATTTCGCGCCGGGCGCCCGGCCGGGACGCGGAAATGGTGTCCCCCGCGGCGGTCAACACGGCATAGAGGGACTCCGGCTCCACGTCTTCATGATGCGCGGCGATGGCGTTCGCAACATATTTATGTTCATTATATTTATTGGCGATTTCCACACCCAACTGGGTGTGGGTCCCGTCGGTATAGCGATCAATCGCCTTGCCGATGTCGTGCAATAGACCCGACCGTTTGGCGAGCTGGACGTCCAGCCCGAGTTCCGCGGCCATGGCGCCGCACACCCAGGCCACTTCCTTGACGTGCTCCAGCACGTTCTGGGTATAGCTGGTCCGGTATTTGAGCCGTCCCAGCAGTTTGACCATTTCCGGGTGCACCTGATCGATCCCCACATCCATCACCGCCTGCTCCCCGGCTTCCTTGATACCCTGGTTGACTTCCTTTTTACACTTGGCCACCACTTCTTCGATTCGGCCGGGATGGATACGCCCGTCCAGAGTCAGCTTCTCCAAAGCGCGGCGGGCGATCTCCCTCCGAATGGGATCGAATCCAGAAAGCACCACGGCTCCCGGGGTATCGTCGATAATCAAATCAATGCCGGTGGCCTGTTCCAAAGCGCGAATGTTCCTGCCTTCACGGCCAATTATCCGGCCTTTGATTTCATCATTGGGCAATTCCACCACCGATACGGTCGATTCGGCCACATGGTCGGAGGCCAATCTCTGCACGGCCATGGAAATAATACGCCGGGCTTCGTCGTCCGCGTGGTTTTTCGCTTCCTCCTCCATCCGCTTGACTTCGCGGGAGACTTCGACCCGGGCGGTCTGGAGCACCTGATTCTTGATGGCTTCCTTGGCTTCTTCCGCGGAATAGGCGCTGATTTCCTCCAGTTGCCGGATCTGGTCCTCCACCAACTTTTGGTATTCGGCTTTCTTTTGGGTTAACTCTTGATCCTTTTCAGCCAGTTCGCTCTGCTTGCGATCAAAATTACGTTCCGCCTCCCGGTTCAGTTCGATTTGCCGGTTGAGTTCGTTTTCTTTCTGGCGATTTTCCTTCTCCTGATCGCGTAATTCAGCCTGTTTGCTTTCCATTTCCTTCTTGGCTTCTGTGATCAGGGCCAGCTTCTCCTCCTTGGCCTCTATGGCAGCCTCTTTCTTGAGGGTTTCCGCTTCCCTCTCAGCTTCCTTGATGATTTTTTCACCCAAGGCTTCCGCTTCTTTTATCTGAAAATCCGAAAATATTTTTCGAAGAAAATAACCCAGTAAATACCCGGCGACCAGCGCCAGGAGCACCCCGATCAACAGGGTCAGGAGATTGACGTGCACATCCTGGAAAAATTCCATTGGAAAACCTCACTTCATCTATTATAAAAATGAACCCTTCCGGCCGCTAACCGCCGCAGTTCATCATGCCGTTCTCTGTAAAAACCATATCGACCCGCCGGTCCCTCTCACCATGTGGAATCGTATCCCGGATTTGGAAATCGAACGCCAGCGCCGCCACCGGGGTTCCCGGCAACAGCCGGACCAGCAGACGGTCATAAAACCCTTTTCCGTATCCAATGCGGTTTCCCTGGCGGTCAAATGCCACTCCGGGAGCCACCACCAGGTCCATCTCTTCCGGGCCCACAAATTTTAAATCTTCTTCCCGGGGTTCCCGAATACCGAACGAACCCCGGCGAAACGGGATTTCCGGAGAGGCCAGCTCTGAAATTTTCAGTTCATCATGGTCCGGGTCCACCACCGGTACCATCACGCGCTTTCCCGCCTGAAACGCCCGCGCCATCAGGTCATCGGTTTCCACTTCGCCGGTCCTGGAGAGATAGATCATCACCGTCCGGGCATTTTCAAATACCGGCGACCGGGTCAGCCTCTCGACAATTTTCCGGCTCAAACCGGCCCGCAGATCGTGCGCCAGGGATTCCCGCTGCGTCAGGATTTCCCTCCGGAGGGCCGCTTTTCTCCGGACCAGCGTTTCAGTCGTCACAACAGGGCTCCGTCAAGTGGACTTGGAGGCCACTCCGCCCCTGCCGGCCGCTTTGCCTTGCCGCTCACCAACAAAAGAGCGGAGACCCATGGGCCTTGGGGACAATCTTTTTCAATTGGGATTTTGGAGGAACGATGCAGGCCATTGCAGGCTTGGCAAAGAACCGGGTGGCGTTACCGAGCCGAAGGAATACTATCCAAGGGAAGATATGGGCTCTGACCCCTGGCCGGTTCCCGGTGGAAAGGGCTGAACAGGGTAACGTTCCAGAAGGCATTGTCTATATCTATTAAAAAAAAACGTATCCTTGAAATATGATCCGTTCATTGATTTCGCCATCCAATCTGGAACCGTGCTTAAACGGCTCCCAAAGGTCACTCAAAATCCCGACAACTTAAATCGAACCAACAAAATATAAAATGCTTCCCCGCAAATGCCGTGCCAGAACCCTTTTTTGAACCTGCCAAGGACAGGTGGGATCTCCGTGAACTGTTTCAGGCTTCCTCCATTCGGAGGAGGACACACCACAGCCAGTTCCGACCCCTGGATCTAATGTTGGCTCAAGAATAGATTTTAACTCGAGCACCACAGGGAAGCACCCATTCCTTTTCTGCCGGTTATCCTAACACAATTTCAGGCACCCTCTCAAGGGCTAACTGGCCGATCGACTGCCCCTGGAGTTTTGAATTTCCTTTAATTCCTTTTCCACCAATTGTACCAGTTTCCGGGCTTTTTGACTGGCCTCCTGTTGATCGGAGTGCGACTCTTTCTGTTGCCGCTGAACCTCTTCCCGCAACTCAAACAATTCTCCGGCAATGTTCAACGCGGTCAGAATAGCGAGGTCGATTGTCGAGGGTTTCGACTGACCGCGGGACAGTTCATGCATCTGGTGATCCACATAATCCGCCAGGCCCTGAGGATCCGCGGAGGACAAGCCGGATTTCACGTTATAGGTTTTTCCGTAGACGGTGATTTGAGTTTTCTCAACCATAGATTTCAGGGAGTGAGACCTATTTTTTCGATTCCTTGCAACAGGTCCTCCACTTTGGTGCGAATTTGGGTCTGGTCTTTTTCAAACTGCTTCTGCACCTGCTCCAGATGGCTCAATTTTTCAACCTTCGCCTGGAGTTTCTTTTCCTCTTTATGTGATTTCTCCAGATCGGCACGCAGGGCTTTGATCTCTTTTTTCAGTTGCCGGTTTTCCTCCCGCAGTTGGTGGGACTCCTCCACCAAACGGGGCACGAGAACCTCAAGTTTTTCCAATGTGGTCTTAGGCATAGGCGAATCCTACCACCGCCATGCAAACCTGTCAATCCGCATCAACCGCCTGATATGGCGAATATTCACTCACGGAGGGCCGCTCCCAGCCGGTCGGCCAGGGATTCCACAATCCGGTCAAAAACAGGGTTCACTTCGGCGTCGGTGAGGGTTTTTTCGGCAGACTGAAAAGAGAGGGCGAAGGCCAGGCTTTTCTTGCCGGCCTGAAGGTTTTTACCCTGGTAGAGGTCGAACAGTTCAACCTTATGAATCAACGGTTTCCCGGTTTCCTCGATGAGGTCGCACACGGTCTGCACCGGCACGGTTTGGTCCACCAGAAGGGAGATATCGCGAAACGTTTCGGGGAACCTGGGTATGGGTTTGAACCGGGAACGCTGGGGCATGGCCGCGATCAATCGCTCCAGATTCAGCTCGAACACACAGGTTTCAGGATTTAAATCCCAACGTTCTGAAAGGATGGGCATTAGCCGGCCGAGATAACCCATACACTTTTTCCCAGCATAAACGTCCACCGATTGATCGCGGTCCAACAATTCTTCGCGACTGCACGGCTTATATTCCAAATCGACCTTAAACGCGGTGGCCAGAGATTCCAGAGCACCCTTCAAATCGTAGAAGTCAAACGATTTCTGGTTGTCTTTCCATACGCTGTGGGGATAAGGCCCGGTGGCCAAGGCGGCCAGGGAGGGATATTCCTTAGTCTTCTTACCTTTTTTACTGTAAAAGATATGCCCCTGTTCGAACAACTGCAGGCTTTTTTGACCCCGGTTGAGGTTACGGGCGGCGGATTTGATCAGCCCGGGAATCAGGCTGGGGCGCATGGTGTTCATATCCTCGCTGATCGGATTATCCAGCTGGATCAAATCTCGAAATTCCCGGTCAAATCCGTTCTGGAAATACCCCGCCATGTCCGTTTCGATAAAACTGTAGTTGACGGCTTCGGAATAACCCTGGTTTCTCAATACCTCTTTACTCCGGTTCACGGCGTTTTGCAGGGGGGTCATTCGCACCGGACTCACCAAAACCTCCGGATGGGAAACCTCTATCCGGTCATACCCGTCCAACCGCGCCACTTCTTCGATCAAATCTATCTCGCGGGTCAAATCCGGGCGCGACGTGGGAACCTGCACCTGATAGGTTTCTCCCTCTTTTTTCTCTTTCACGATTTCAATGCCCAGGCTCTTCAGGTATTTCACGATTTTTTTGGCGCTCAACCGGGTGCCCAGCACCTGATTGGTCCGGGAAACACGAACATCGAATCTGCGGGATTTCCGGGAACGAAAATATATGTCGATCCGGCCCTTGCAGATTTCTCCGCCCGCCAGTTCCTGAATCAACAAGGCGGCCCGGCTCGACGCCTTCGCCACCCCCTCAATATCCACGCCACGCTCAAAACGGTAAGACGAATCGGAGCGCAGTCCATATTTCTTGGAAGTTTTGCGAACGCTCACCGGGTCGAAATAGGCGCTCTCCAGCACCACCGTGCGGGTCGACAAATCCACCTGGCTGTTGGTCCCCCCCATGATCCCCGCCAGGGCCACGGGTTTCTTCGCGTCGGCAATAACCAGGGCGTCGGGTTCCAGCTTCAATTCGGTCCCGTCGAGCGCGGTGAACGGTTCTTTCCTGCGGGCGCGGCGGATCACGATCTCCTGTCCCTCCAACAGGGCCAGATCGAACGCGTGCAGGGGCTGGCCGTACTCCAGCATGACGAAGTTGGTGATATCGACAATATTATTGATAGGGCGCAGACCCACCGCCTTCATCCGGTCGGCCAACCAGGCGGGCGAAGGGCCGGGGGTAACATTTTCGATGACCATCGCGGTATAGCGGGGACACAAGTCCGCTTCATCATTGGCGACGGCGATTTGGGTTTTGACGGGAACGGAACCCATCGCCTTTTTCAACTTCTTGTCCGGATCGGGAATTTTACAGGCTTTCTGGATCATCGCACCCACTTCCCGGGCGACGCCAATATGGCTCAGGCAATATCCCCGGTTGGGCGTGACGTTCAGCTCCAGCACCTCGGTCGTGCGGCCTTTTCCCAATTCGACCTGTTCGCTCGCCTCAATTTCCAGCCCGCCCATAGTCAACAGATGACTCAATTCCTGAGCGGAAAGACCGTGATCGATATATGTTTTCAGCCAATCGAGTTGAATCTTCATTTCATTCCCAAAAGAAACACCTATAATAGGAGTCGGATTATATGTGAACTTCCGGGAAAAATCAAAACACCATCCTTCCCTGTTTTCGTAACCATAAAATCTGATCCGAAACTCTCTTGGAGACTCTATTCCCGACTTATGGATCTGTCCGAATCAAACATTCTCAAGCTTCTCCGCAAGAAAACCAATCGCCCCCTGAAATTCTCGGAATTGATGAAGGTGCTGAACGTTCCCGATCAACAACGCCGGGAATTCCGGGCGCAGATCAAGGAGATGGTCCACGAGGGTTCGGTGGTCAAACTGCGCGGCGGCCGCTACGGCCTGCCGGACGAAATGAACCTGATTCCCGGCACCCTTTCCGGCCATCCGGACGGCTACGGGTTTGTGGTCACCGAGGACGACTCGGAGGATGTCTACATCAGCCGCAAGAAACTGGGCGGGGCGATGCACAACGACCATGTGCTGGTGCGCATCGAATCGAAGGTGCACCGCTTCGGCCGTCCGGAGGGGCGCATCGTCCGCATCCTGGAACGGAAAACCCAGAAGCTGGTCGGCCTGTTCGAGGCGCTGAACCGGGACGGCTGGGTGATTCCCTCGGAACCCAAATACTTTCAGGACATCTTCATTCCGGGCAAGGAAAAAAAAGGCGCCAAACCCAATCAACTGGTGACCGTCGAAATCATCGATTACCCCACCCGGCACCACCCCCCGGTGGGACGGGTGATTCAGGTGTTGGGAGACGCGGACGACCCGGAAGTGGAACTGCGCTCCATCTTTCACAAATTTGACGCGCGGCTCGAGTTCCCTCCCAAAATCCGGAATCAGGTACAAAAAATCTCCGGAAGCATCAGCGCCAGCGAGAAAAAACGGCGGCGGGACCTTACCGATGAGATGATCTTCACCATCGACGGCGAACGCGCCAAGGATTTCGACGACGCCGTCTCGCTGGAAACCACCGGTGACGGCTGGCGGTTGGGCGTGCATATCGCCGACGTCAGCCATTACGTTAAAGCAAACGGCCCGCTCGACAAGGAAGCGCTGGCGCGCGGCACCAGCATCTATTATGCGGATGGGGTGATCCCCATGCTGCCGTTCGAATTGTCCAACGAGTTGTGCAGTCTCAAACCGAGGGAGGAACGGCTGACGCTGACCGCGTCCATCGTATTCGATAAACAGGGCCGCGTGAAGAATTATGAAATTTTCAATTCCGTTATCAAAAGTAAATTCCGTTTCACCTATACCGAGGTGGCGGCCATGCTGGAATCCCGGTCGGCGCCGAAAAAATACCAGGCCGCCCTTCCTACTCTGCAGGAGATGTTCAAACTCAGCCAGCTGTTGCGGAAACACCGGTTTCAGGAGGGCAGTGTCGACTTCAACATCCCGGAGACGGAAATCCTGATGAATCCTCAAGGCCGCGTGGAAAACATCGTCAAGGCGGAACACAATGTCGCGCACGAATTGATCGAGGAATTCATGCTGGCCGCCAACCGGGTGGTGGCGGAACATCTCGACCAAAAAAATCTTCCGGGGATTCACCGCATTCACGAACCGCCGGACCAGGATAAACTTCACCGGTTTCAGGAGTTCATCAAAGACGACGGGTTTCGGCTCCCAAGCCTGCGCAACGTGCAGTCGAACCACCTGCAGAACCTGTTGACGAGGGTCAAGGGGCATCCGGAGGAACGGACCATCAACCTCCTGCTTCTCCGTTCCATGAAAAAAGCGATGTATTCGGAAAAGGACCCCGGCCATTTCGCGCTCGGGTTCGAGCATTACACGCATTTCACCTCACCCATTCGCCGCTATCCGGACCTGGCGACGCACCGTCTGGTCAAGGCGTATCTGGAAAAGAAGAAATGCTCCCGCGAGGAAAGGAAAAAACTCCTGCCCGCCGCCCGGGTCCAGGCCGAGCAGTCCAGCACGCGCGAGATCAAGGCGATGGAAATCGAGCGGGAAGTGGCCAACCTCCGCCGCGCCCAGTTCATGGCGGACAAGACCGGGCAGGTGTACAACGGCCGCATCTCGTCGGTCACCGGCTTCGGATTTTTCGTGGAGCTGGAGGAGGTGTTCGTGGAGGGACTGGTGCACATCTCCAGCCTGGGCGACGACTATTATATCTACTACGAACACGAGCATCTGCTGAGAGGCCAGCACAAGCATAAAACCTTCCGCATCGGCGATGTTCTAAAGGTGCGCGTCACGCACGTGGACATTCCCAAAAAACAGATCGATCTCGCGCCAATTTCCCGAAAGTAGAAATTTCTTTTTAAAATCATATTTCTCTGAGTTCCCTGGAAATTTTTCGCCGGCCGGGAAGGTTTTGGGTTACACTTCCGCAAAATGGACCCTTTGACCTGATTCTCTCCAACTGGAAAAGGATGACGCCTCTGCTTCCTTACTTTCTGGTTTACCTGTCGGGAATTCTCACGGCTCTGCCGGCCTCCCAGAATTTTTTGTTTCCCTATTTTCTTCCGGCCGCAACCGGTCTGGCGGGGGTATGGGTATTTGTCCGGGTCCGTTCCCCGCGCTGGTTCCAGGGTGTGATTCTAGTCCTGATGTTCCCGCTTGGCGGGTCCGCGCCCGGTTGGCAGAACCGGTTTCGGCCGGAGAACCATGTCCTGAATCATCTGCAGGAAGGCAAGCGCGCGACAGTAAAAGGTTGGATTGCGGAGCCGCCGACGGTTTATCCCGAAAAAACTCAGTACCGGATTCATCTGGAATCGATCACCTACCGAAACCAACCCTCAACCCTCATAACAGGAACCGCCCGTATCACCCTGTACCAGCCCGGGAATTCTTTCCGGATCGGCGACCGGCTGAGGATTCACCGCGTCAAACTGAAACGCCCGCGAAACTTTAAAAATCCCGGCCGGTTCGATTATGAAAGTTACATGCGCTCGCAGGGGATTGACGTGCTGGGCGGGGTTTCAAAAGTCAAATACATTCAGGTCACCGGTTCGGAACCGCCGGGCCTTTTGACCGAACTGCGCACCCATGTCCGGTCCACCATGCTGTCCTTTTTCGACCGCCATCTGGATAACGAAGCCGCGGCCTTGCTCAAGGCCATGGTCCTGGGGGAAAAACAGCATCTCAGCGAAGAACTGCGGCAATCTTATATCGATACCGGACTGGCACATTTGATGGCGGTTTCGGGTTTACACATCGGCTTTGTCGCGGGCGCCTGCTACCTCATTCTTTATCCGGTGGTGTTTTACGTGCTGGGCAAATACCGCCCGCAATGGGCGCTGTTGGGGTTCGGACGCAAAATCGTGGCCCTGCTGTGTCTGCTCCCGGTGCTGTTTTACATGTTTCTGGTCGGGACCAAAATTTCCGCCCTGCGCGCCGGCATCATGGTGGTGGTTTACCTGCTGGCGGTACTGATCAACCGGGAAAAAAATCTCGTCAACGCCCTGCTGGTGGCGGCGTTTCTGATTCTGATCTGGAACCCGGAAGCGGTGGTGGGGCCGGGTTTCCTGCTTTCCTTCGGCGCGTTGATTACCATTGTTCTCGCCATCGAATATGTCGGCAGACCTTCCGATGACCCGCTCGACCAGATGGGCGAGGCGCCCTGGTACCGCCGCGGAAGGGGAATCCGGGCAGGAGAGCCAAGCTGGCGGGAGCGCGTCGTGGACCTTTTTTACGGCACCCTCTTTATTTCCCTGGCGGCTCTTCTCGGCACCCTGCCGATTCTGATTTATTTTTTCAATCACTTCAGTCTCGGCGGCATTTTCCTGAACCTGCTTCTGGTGCCCCTGACTTCGTTGTTGATTCCGCTGGGTCTGCTGACCGCTTTTCTGGCGATGCTGTGGGAGCCTCTGGGAAGCCTGTTGATTCCCCTGCCGGGGATGTTGCTGGAAATCTTTGTAGAGGTTCCGCAATGGGCCGCCGCCCTGCCTTATATGTCCCTCAACGTCCCCACCCCGCCGGCTTTGTGCGCCGTCCTTTATTATTTTCTGTTGTTTGGTATTCCGCTTTGGTTCCGCTTCCGGGATTCATTTCCGTCCTTGGATCCGGGAAAAACCCCGGCATGGAAATACGGGGCGCCTTTTTGCTTTCCCGTGGCAGCGGGGTTGATGATCGCCCTGTTTCTGTGGCCCCGGTGGTTTCATTTCAAAAACGGGGAGCTCTCGATTTTCCTGCTGGACGTGGGACAGGGGGAATCCATCTATATGGAATTTCCCAACGGGAAAACCCTGTTGCTGGACGGCGGGGGGTATTATCGCAACAGCCTGGATGTCGGCAGGCGGGTGGTGGCGCCTTTTCTCTGGAACCGGGGGTTGTGGCATTTGGATTACGTCGGCGTGACCCACTCCGACCACGACCACATGAGCGGAGTGGAGTCGCTCGCGGACCTGATGCCGGTGAACCACTTCCTGGATCGGATTCCGGAGGTGCCCGACCGGCGCATACAGAAATTAAAGGAACAGCTGGTCCGCCGGGATACCGTTCCCCTTGTACTGGAACCGGGCCGTCCGTTAAAGATTGGCGGCGTCCGGCTGATCGCTCTGCACCCCACCCGGGAATTTGTCGACCAGGGTTCCCCGGCACCCCCGGAAAAAATTGGAAATGATTTGTCCTGGGTGTTAAGGGTGGATTACGGTTCTTTCAGCATGCTGTTGACGGGTGACATTACCGAAAAAGCGGAGCGGTTCCTGGTCACCCAAAAGGCCGCCTTGCGGGCGGATATTCTCAAGGTGCCCCACCATGGCAGCCGTACCTCCAGTCTTCCGGAATTTATCCGGGCCGTGCGGCCCCGGGAGGTGCTGGTTTCCAGCGGAAAGCACAACATCTTTCACCATCCGCACCCTCAAATAGTTCAACGTTATCAAGAGTTTGGGATACCATTCTGGCGGACCGACCGGGATGGAGCCATCCGGATTATCAGCAATGGTTCCGGATATAAGATTGTCTGCCATAAGGATTTGTAGACAATCCTATCCCACGGGTCAAGAGCTCACCCTTAAAAGTTACATTAACTGTTGGTCTTTTATCTAAATCCTGTTATCCTTTGATATACGCCCAATTTCACCTTTTCAGGGGGTTTTTTGTCTAGAACGACCAAAACTTATCTGGTTTACATCGGCCTCGGCCTGATTCCGGTGTTTTTGGACTTTTTCCTTCCCAGGGAAATTGACGGCAAAACCCTTCATGCCTTGACTCAGTTTTTCCCGTATCCCCTGTACATGGGGTTTGCCCTGGTCGCTTACCTGTGCTTCAAAATTAACCAAATTCGCATCCTGTTTTCTGTACTGATGCTTCTGGGAGTAAGCTTTCTCCTCTTTAATCCGCTGACTTTTCAGTTCATCGGCATTGGGATTAAAGGGATTCACTTTGTGGTGGCCATGGCCTTGCCTCTGACGCTGGCGATTATGTTCAGCATCCGTGAAACCCGGCCGATGGATATCCCCAATTTCAGCCGCCTCCTTTCATCTCTGATACCGTTTCTGGTGCTGGGTTATCTGGTCGCCCGGGACGTGGGATTATTCAGCAAAATCGCCTTTTTCAAATTTTTTCCGATTAAGGGATTCATACTCCCGCAATTGGCCCTGGCTTCCCTGGCTATTTTCGGTATTGTCATCTTTCTGCAGAAAGACCGGGTGGTCAAACCCTTTGTCCGCGTGCTCGGGATCACGATGATTCCGCTGATGGCCGCCCTGTGGGCGGGTTTGACTCTGTATTCAAATATTTTGACATCCCCGGAAATCAAGGAGCTGGCGAACCTGGCAAAACGCTCCGCCAAACACCGGGAAGCGTTCCAACAGGGCCTGAGCGCCGAGGTTTCCTCCGCCTTCCCTTCTCTGTCCCTGGTGGCGGCTTTCACGATAATCTGCGCTATTCTGCTCCACGCCATATTCCGGGCGTACTGGCAACGGGTGTACATCGATGAGCTGACCGACATCCCCAACCGCCGGGCGCTGGACGAGCGGCTGGCGATGCTGTCCGGGGAATACGCCATCGCCATGATGGATATCGACCATTTTAAATCCTTCAACGATACCTACGGCCACGATGAAGGCGACAATGTTCTAAAACTGGTGGCCGGACTGTTGAGCGAAGAATTGGGGGACAAGGTATACCGCTACGGCGGCGAGGAATTTTGTGCGGTATTCAACGGCCTCCATGCGGAAGATGCCTATATGTTTGTCAATAAGGTCCGCCGGAAACTGGAGGAACGGGATTTTTATATTCGAAAACCCAACTCCAAACGGGAGCACACCTCGGCCGCCGACCGGAAAAAGACAAAGGAAAACGGCAAAAAAGTTCAGGTCACCATCAGCATCGGTATCGCCAACCCCGGCGATCGGGCGACCACTCCCGAAGAAGTCCTTCAACTGGCGGACAAGGCTCTGTACCAGGCCAAGGAGAAGGGGCGCAACTGTGTGGTCATGTGGGAAACTGAAAAAGCCAAATCCGCCACCCGGGTTTGATCCCTCCCCCGGTTTTCCCATTGAGCCCCCTGATAAAATCTGATATAAACGGTAACTTTCCATTTCGAATTTTAAAGGACTCATCATGGCAACTTTGGACCAGTTGAAAACCCATATCTCCACCACCCAGACCCGGGTGGAGGAAGCTCAAAAAAAAGCCGGTGGCGCCAAGTACGATCCGGAGCTCCGCAAAATCAAAAAAAAATATAAACGGCTGACCCGCAAGGCGGCGAAGATCGTGTATATGGAAAAGAAGAAAGAGGAAAAAACTAATAAAAAGAAAAAAGGCGGCGGTGAATAATAATCCCCGCCCCGCAACTCTCCCCTAACCCGGAATATCATGTCTTCGGATTCCTTCGATATAGAAAAGATCGCCCTCCTGGCCCGCATGAAACTCACCGATGATGAAAAATCCCGGTTGGGCAGCCAGTTCGCCCAGATCATGAGGCACATCAACCAGCTGAATCAACTGGAGACCGATCAGGTGGAACCCACCTCCCATGTTCTCCCGCTCCACAACGTATTTCGCGAGGATGAGGTGAAGGAAACCTTCCCGGGCGGGCCCTTCCTGCCTCTGGCGCCCCGCCAGGACAAGGGCCATTACGAAGTCCCGCAGATCATCTGACATGCACCAGCCCACGATCATTCAGGCCCGGCATCACCTGCTCGAAAAAAAATACACCGCGGTGGAATTGCTGGACGCCGTCTATAAGCGCATCGACGCGGTCGACGGCCGGGTGAAGGCTTACGTACACCAGACGCGCGAAATCGCGCATCAGCAGGCCGAGGCAGCGGACCGCAAACTGGCCGCGGGTGAAGACGCCCCTCTGCTGGGCATTCCCATCGCTCTCAAAGACCTCATCTGCATGAAGGGCACGGCCACCACCTGCGCCTCGCACATCCTTCATAATTTCATTGCGCCGTACGACGCGACGGTGGTCCAACGGCTGAAGGCGGCCGGAGCGGTGCTGATCGGCAAAACCAACATGGACGAGTTCGCCATGGGCTCCTCCAACGAAAATTCGTATTTTCATCCCACGCACAATCCGTGGGACCTCGAGCGCGTGCCCGGCGGTTCCAGCGGCGGCTCGGGCGCGGCGGTGGCGGCCAACGAATGCATGGCCGCGCTGGGCAGCGATACCGGCGGCTCCATCCGCCAGCCGGCGGCCTTCTGCGGCGTTACCGGCCTCAAGCCGACCTACGGCCGCGTATCGCGCTTCGGACTGGTCGCCTTCGCCTCGTCGTTCGACCAGATCGGCCCGATGACCAAAACCGTGGAGGATGCGGCGATGCTGATGAATGTCATCGGCGGACACGATCCGATGGACTCCACCTCCGCCGATGTGCCCCTGCCGGATTTCACCGCGGCGCTGAGACGCGACGTGGCGGGACTCAAAATCGGCGTCCCCAAAGAATACTTCGCGGAAGGGCTGGACCCGGACGTGGAAAAGACCGTGCGGGAGGCCATCGCCCATCTCCAATCGCTGGGCATGAAAACGGTGGAAATTTCCCTGCCGCACACGGAATACGCCGTCGCCACCTATTACATCCTCGCCTGCGCCGAGGCCAGCGCCAACCTGTCGCGCTACGACGGGGTGAAATACGGTTTTCGCTCGGAAAAGTCGGATTCGCTGATGGACATGTATACCAACACGCGCGAGGAAGGCTTCGGCGAGGAGGTGAAGCGGCGCATCCTGCTCGGCACGTTCGTGCTCAGTTCCGGTTACTACGACGCGTATTACCTGAAGGGGCAGAAAGTGCGGACACTGATCAAGCAGGACTTTGAGCAGGCGTACCGGAAATGCGATCTGATCGCCGGTCCCATCGCCCCCCTTCCAGCATTTAAACTGGGGGAGAAGCTGGACGATCCCCTGCAGATGTACCTGTCGGACATCTTCACCATATCGGCCAACCTGGCGGGCATCCCGGCGATGTCGATTCCGTGCGGCCAGGCCGGCGGCAACCTGCCCATCGGCCTGCAATTGATGGGCAAACACTTCGATGAAGAAACCCTCCTCAACGTCGGCCACCGGTTCCAGCAAACCACCGACCATCACCTGAAACATCCCAGCCTGTAAGCCGCACCCCTCTTGACATTTTCGGAAAAGTAAAATATTGTTTTGGATATCCGATGCCCGGCGTCGGACCCCCACCCGACATTTCAACCGATCGCGAGGAGTTGGTGTCCCACTTTTCGATAAGGAGGGCCTTCAAATGAGTCAAACCGGCATTGTCACGGCCAGCGCTCTGAACTTTCGCCCGGAGCCTTCAACGCAACGTCCACCCCTGGGTCAACTGAAACGCGGTACCCAGGTCAAAGTCCTGGGCCGCCAGGGCCGCTGGTACCGGATTCAATCCAACGGCCAAACCGGATTTGTTTACGGGGATTTTCTGGAAATCCACGAGGATCAGCCGTTTGCCCGGTTTTTATACGAGCAGGCGGACCTCCAGACCCATCCCCTGAAACCGGACCCCGACGAATCCCTGGAGGCGGGCGGCGATGGATCACCCGGCGAAAAGCAGGTGGCCAAGACCTGGAATCAGTTCGGCGGACTGATTCAAAAGCTCAGTGAGGTGGTGGATGTTGAACCGGCCTCGGCCCTGGCGGTGCTGGTGGTGGAGTCCAGCGGCCGGGGGTTTTCTTCCGATGGGCGAATGATTATCCGCTTTGAGAATCACAAATTTCTGAAGTACTACGGAAAAAACCATCCGGATAAATTCAAAGCCCATTTCAAATTCGACCCGGAGAAACGCTGGCTGGGGCACCGGTTCCGAAAGTCACCGAACGGACGCTGGCAAACGTTTCACGGCAAGCAAAACGAAGAGTGGAAGGTGTTTGACTTCGCCCGGGAATTACACGCGGCGGCGGCCATGCGGTCGATCAGCATGGGACTGCCGCAGATCATGGGGTTCAACCATGCCGTGATCGGTTACGACTCGGTGGGGGAAATGTTCGATCATTTTTCGGACGATGTCCGCTTCCATATTCTGGGACTGTTCGATTTCATTCGCGGGGCCAGCGGCACCTCGCCCATGCTTCAGGCCTTGCAGAGACAGGATTTTGAGAAATTCGCCAGCCGCTACAACGGCCCCGGCCAGGCCGCCAAGTACGGGGCGTGGATCGAATCCCGCTACGACACCTTCCACCAGCTCCGGGGATAACGGGAAGGCGTTTTTCCACTAACCGTTCGTCTAGCCCCGCATGTTGCCGAACACGTCTTTCAGCAGTTGAGTGACGCGGGCGGCGGGGTCGCGGCGGATTTTTTTCTCCTCTTCCGCCACCATGACGAACAATCCGTGCAACGCCTTGTCGGTGACATAGCCGTCGAGGTCCACCGGCACGGGCGAATCGATGGGTAAGCGCTTGAGCGGTTCGACCATCTGTTTGTACAGGCGGGTGACGCCCACCTGGTTCATGGTATCGGTGATGATGGGCCGGAACAGTTTGGCAATGGCGGGTGACGTTTTTGCCCTTAAATAATCCGTGGCGGCGGTGTCGGGTCCGTTGAGAATGCGGCGCGCGTCTTCAAAAGTCATCTGGGTGATGGCGTCGAGGAAAATCGCCTTGGCTTGCGGCGCGGCTTTTTCGGCGGCGGTGTTCATGCTGTGTTCGAAATCATCCACCACCCGGCCGAACCCGAATTTGCGCAAAGCCTGGCCGGTTTTCTGAATTTCCGCCGGAAGCAGAATTTTGATCGCCTGGTTTCTGAAATAGCCGCCGGCTTTCGAAACATCGATCACGGCATTGCCGGTGCCGATGGACAGCGCCTCCTTCAACCCGGCGATGATTTTCCCCCCCGAGTCGGTCTTGGCCAGAGGAATCTGCACATTTTTAGCGAATTGATCCAGCTCCGCGCACCCGGCAACCCCTGTCATTAATACCAGTATTCCCATCCATTGTTTGAGCGATCGCATTTCTCTCCCCTTAAATCTTTGAAATTAATGGTTTGGTTTTATCAGTGTAAAGGGGTTGACCGGTTAATCCAACAGGCTTTTAATTTTGGGAATCAATTCTTCCAGGAACAAATCAAGGTACTGGGGCGACGCGGCGGACAGGTGCGGCTGGATGAGGAGGTTGTCCATCTCCCACAACTCCGAGGTTTCCGCCAGGGGTTCGGTTTCGAACACATCGAGGTAAGCGCCGGCGATCTGTTTCTCCCGCAAGGCATGGACCAGATCCGCCTCGCGGATGGCGTTCCCCCGGCCGACGTTGTATACCAGACTGCGGCGCGGCAGAAGGTTGAAATGTTCGCCGGTCAACAGGCCGTCGGTTTCCGGTCCGCCGGGCAGAACAATGATCAGATGGTCGGTTTGCGGCAACACTTCCGGCAAACGGTCGACCGTCACCACCCGGTCCTCCGCATCGAAATAATCGGGCAGCTGTGTGTTCCGGCGATTGACACCCGTGAGCCGGCATTGGAACGGTTTGAGAAGGCGGCCGAGGGTCCGCCCGATTCTGCCAAATCCCAGAATGGTGACCTGCGCCCGGTATAACGAGGTAATCCGCTGAGAGATTTTAACGCGGGCCCATTTTTTCTGTTTCTGAAGGCGGCGGGAAATTGGAAACGCCTTGCAGAAGTAAAGCATGGCACCCAACACGCTCTCCGCCATCATCAGGCCGTGGAACCCGCCGTGTAAAACCGGGATGCGCGACTCCTCACCCACGTCGATCCAATCCCTCCCCGCGGCGGGGGTGGCGATCCATTTCAGGCGTGGGGCAATATTTAACCACCCCGGCTTGAAATACCAGACGACAACGCCGTCCGCTTCCGGCAGGCGAGACAAAAAATCCTTTGAATTATGCGAAACAACCATTGAAAGGTGAGGAATTTGTCTACAAAAGTAGTCTTTATGCCGATCCTGGAAATTCCAGGCCTCGACATGGGGGTGGGTCAGATAGATCAAAATATTCATATATACTGAAAACTCACATTTTAGGGGTAGTACAACTTTCCATACAGGGATTTACCAAAAACCATACAAATATCAAAGTTTCACTTTAACCCTCAATTTTTAAAGCATTCTAAATCAATGAGTTAATTTTTTCAGGGCGTTTGGCACATATCTTGAATGAAATTCCTGCAAGATCAACCTTAACCCTGAGGAAGCCCATGATACGCTCTGATTTAGCCAACAAACTGGCCGCAAAGATGAATATTTCCAAGCAGGAGGCCGATCGCATTCTGCTGTCCTTCATCAACGGCATTATGACCAATCTGGAAAAAGACGGCCGCGTGGTCATCCAGGGATTTGGTTCTTTCCGCCTGAAGGAATACGAGGCCCGCGTAGGCAAAAAGCCGGTGACCGGCGAGCCCATTGAGATTCCAGCCCGCAAAAAACCGGTATTCCATGCCAGCAAAGAACTGAACCAGATCATCAACCGCGAACGTCAGACCCGTCAGGTCTACGCGGAACCGGTTCAGACCCCCGTATTCGCGGCCTGAACCGCGGATCCAGGGATGCCGTTTTCTTTGCGGCACTGTGTTATAATGGGCTGATTCGTTTTCGAACCGAGGGAGGTTTGGGAACCCCCCAACCTCTCCCTCAGTCCGATTCCCTCTTTTTCAGGAGGCTGGACATGGGCAACCCCGACAGTTGCAGTAAATGCGGCGAGAAAAGCATTCTCAAGGGGGAAATCGGCCTGCGAACCAGCCGCGACCTGGAATTGATCATGGTGGTCCGCAAGGATCACGGCATCGAGAAAAAGGTTCCGCTTCAACCCCGGGTTTGCGCCAAATGCGGCTATGTGGATCTGTTCGTCGAAAACCCCGAAAACCTCAAAATCACTTCCAGCGACAAACCGATCGACCCGAAGTTCAAACAACGTCCCCTCCTGGAATACGATTTCTGATATCCGGCTTTACCTTTCCGGCAAATACTGGCTTCATCTGTTTCGAATTGACTTGTCTTCATTACCTGTTTAAGTAAAAATATTGTGGTAGCTATTCCCCCGTGAAACGCTCATGTTCTCTTCCAGGGGCTCTCAATGAGTAAGGTTGCAAAAGGTCAGGTTCATTTTCTTCTTTATAAAATTCATTCCCTGACCGGCCTGATTCCCATCGGTGTGTTTCTGGTCCTCCATCTATCGGTAAATTCCCTGAGAACCGTGGGAGTTTTACCTTACCAGTTGAGTATTGACCTCATCAACAACCTTCCGTTCCTGATCTGGATTGAAGTGTTGTTTATTTACATACCCCTTCTGTTCCATTCCTTTATGGGGTTTTATATTACCCGGGTCGCCAAAATTAACCCGTTTCGTTACAACTATCCGCGCAACTGGATGTATGTCCTGCAACGGTTGACGGGGGCGGTGGTCTTTCTGTTTCTGATTTATCATATGGGAACGACCGTGGCTCCGAAACTCTGGTTCGGTCATCACCACTTTGAAGCGGCGCCGTTTTTGATCAAGGTGATGAACGAGGAATTCGCCGCCTGGGCCGGACGGATCATTTACTTCATCGGCATTGTCAGCGCCACTTATCACTTCGCCAACGGATTGTGGGGATTCTGTATTTCCTGGGGAATCATAATCGGTCCCCGGGCACAGCGCAATGCCAGCATCGCCTTCATGCTGTTCGGGGTGGTCTTGACCATTTTGGGGCTTGCGACGGTAGTGGAGTTCTCCCTGCATCCGGTTGAGGTCGAACCCACTTTCAAGGGAGGGTCCTGATGCCCAAACGAAAACCGCAATATATCGTAATCGGCGGCGGCCTGGCGGGACTGGCTCTCACCATGAAACTGTGCGAGAACAAGGCGAAGGTCGTCCTCGTTTCCTATCAGGCGGTCAAGCGGTCCCATTCCGCCTGCGCGCAGGGCGGAATCAACGCCGCCATCGATACCAAGGGTGAGGGGGACTCGCCGGACACTCATTTTTACGATACCGTGAAAGGCGGCGATTTCCTGGCCCATCAGCCGCTGGTGCGCGACATGTGTTTTCAGGCCCCCGCCATCATTCACATGATGGACCGCCTGGGAGTCGCGTTCAACCGGACGCCGGAGGGGCACCTCGAATTCCGCCGTTTCGGCGGCACGCTTTACTCGCGGACCGCGTTTGCCGGCGCCACCACCGGCCAGCAACTCCTGTATGCCCTCGATGAGCAGGTTCGCAGATACGAGGTGGAGGGACAAGTTCAAAAACTGGAATGGCACGAATACCTGGCCGCCGTTCTGGATAACGAAGGCATCTGCCGAGGGGCGGTCCTGCATGATTTGCGGACCGGGGAAATTTTCACCCTCAAGGGGGATGCCGTGGTTCTGGCCACGGGAGGACCCGCGAAAGTCTACGGCAAAACCACCGGCTCGACGGTCTGTAACGGGGCGGCCACCACCTCCGCTTATCTGCAGGGAGCGAAATACGCGAACGGCGAGTTCATTCAGGTCCATCCCACCGCCATTCCCAGCCAGGACAAACTGCGCCTGATGAGCGAATCGGCGCGCGGCGAGGGTGGGCGCATCTGGGTTCCGCGAAAAAGGAATGACTCCCGCGACCCCCTCACCATTCCCGAGGAGGAGCGCTACTATTTTCTGGAGGAAAATCATCCGCGGTTCGGCAACCTGGTGCCGCGGGATGTCGCCTGCCGGGAAATCCACGACATTGTGTATAACAAAAACCTGGGAATCGAAGGACAGCCCATGGTGTATCTGGACCTGACGCACCAAACCGAGGAATTTCTGGAAACCCGGCTGGGTGGTATTCTGGATATCTACACCAAGTTTACCGGCGACGACCCCAAAAAAGTGCCCATGAAAATTTTCCCGGCGGTGCATTATTCCATGGGGGGTATTTGGACCGATTACGAGGACGACGGCCATGGCCTGATCGATCACCAATCCCCGCGTAACCAGGCCACCTCCATCCCCGGCCTGTATGCCGCCGGGGAAGCGGACTATCAATACCACGGCGCCAACCGGCTGGGGGCCAACTCTCTGCTGAGCTGTATTTATTCCGGACTCATGATGGGTCCCGGTCTGATCAATTACAGCCGAAACCAGAACCGCCATCACGAAGATATCCCGTCCACAGTGTTCGATCAGGCGCGGGATCAATGGCGGGAACAATTCAAAGCGAACCAGGAAATGAACGGCTCCGAAAACCCTTACCGGCTTCACGAGGAATTGGGAGAAATCATGCTGGCGAATGTTTTGATCATGCGGGAAAACGCCAAGCTGAAACAGGCACTGACGGAGATCGATGAACTGGAAACCCGGTTCGGAGATATCCAATGCCCGGACACCACCCACTGGTCCAATCCCGCTCCCAGCATGATTCAGCAACTGTACAACCAGATCCAGCTCGCCAAGATCATCACCAAGGGCGCTTTAACCCGGGATGAGTTTCGGGGGTCTCATTACAAACCGGAATTCGACTTGAACCAGCCGGAGAATTTTGATCCCCACGAATATGTCGAGTATCTGGAAAAAAAACAATACGAAGAGATACGGGAGGAAGAGTTTCTCTCCGGCCATCTCGATTACATGAAAAAATACGATGCGAATAACGAAAAATGGCTGAAAACCACCATTGCGGAATATAACAACAATCAGCCGGAGATCAGCTTTGAGGAAGTCAACACCTCTCTGGTTCAGCCCCGGCCGCGCAAATACGATTGAAGGGACTTATGGAACCGAATCAAAATATACGATTCAAGATCAAACGGCAGGATCAACCGGACACCAAACCTTACTGGCAGGAATTCGAACTGCCTTATAAATCGCGGGCGAATGTCATCTCCTGTCTCATGGACATCCAGATGAATCCGGTAACCCGCGAAGGCAAGGAAGTGGCCCCGGTGGTCTGGGAATGCAATTGTCTGGAGGAAGTATGCGGCGCCTGCACCATGGTGGTCAACGGCCAGGTACGCCAGGCCTGCACCGCGCTGGTGGATGCCCTGGCCCAGCCCATCATCCTGGAACCGCTCTCCAAGTTTCCGATCGTCCGCGATCTTCATGTGGACCGGTCCCGCATGTTTGAAAATCTTAAAAAGGTGAAGGCGTGGATTCATGTCGACGGCACCCACGATATCGGCGAAGGTCCCATTATTTCCGAAAAACAGCGCGCCAAGGCCTATGTGCTTTCCGAATGCATGACCTGCGGGTGTTGTCTGGAAGCCTGCCCGCAATTCACCAGGGACAATGACTTCATGGGAGCCTCTACTTTCAGCCAGGTCCGCCTGTTCAATCAGCACCCGACCGGCGCCATGGAACAGGAGGAACGGCTGGATGCGATCATGGGTGCGGGAGGCATCGCCGACTGCGGCAACGCACAGGTGTGCGTGGAGGTGTGTCCGAAGAATATCCCCCTCACCGAATCGATCGCTGAAATCGGCCGTGAAACCACCCTTCAACTGTTGAGAAACCTGTTTTTAAAATGACGGCGCTCTACGGTCCCGGTTTTTTATTCCCATCACCCGTCCATTCTGATATTATGAAAAGCTGCAGTTGAATCAATTTTCACCGTGTTCAGCGCGGTTGATCCCTATATTTTTTGCAAAGGAAACGCTATGAAAGTATCCCTCGCCAGCGCTCTGGGAACCTGTTTCGGAGTGAAAGACGCCATCAATCTCGCCCTGGAACCCCAATTCAAGGGAGAGCTGACCATCGTCGGCCAGCTGGTCCATAACCGCCAGGTGAACGAATCCCTGAAACGCAACGGTGTTTCGGTTGTGGATGGCGCGGACGATCTGGATAAAATCAAAACGAAAAAAGTCATGATCACCGCCCACGGCGCGGCCGACAAAATGAAGAGCAAACTGACGGATGCCGGACTGGTGGTTTTCGACGCCAGTTGTCCGCTGGTGATGCGCGTGCATAAAACCATCAAATCCATGGTCGAAAAAAATTACTTTCCGGTGGTGATCGGCCAGGAAGAACATGTCGAAGTCAAAGGGATCGTCGGCGATCTCGATGACTACGTGGTGGTCGGCAATGATGAGGACCTGGAAAAGTTAAGAGCCACCGGGAAAAGAAATTTCGGTATCGTCAGCCAGACCACCCAGCAGGTGGACAAAGTGGAGCACCTGGTCAAAAAGATCCGGGAAATGGATTGTGTGGACGATGTGGCTTTTGTCAATACCATTTGCCAGCCCACGCGGGACCGCCAGATCGCCGTTCGGGATTTGGCGGACCAGGTGGACCTGATGATCGTGATCGGCGGGTACAATTCCTCGAACACCAAAAAACTGGTTCAGGTGTGTGATGAAAGGAATGTGGAGGCCCATCATATTGAAGCGTCCTCGCAGTTGGATCGGCAGTGGTTCGTTAACAAAAAGCATGTCGGCATCACAGCGGGTACCAGCACACCGGAATATATCATCAATGATGTGCATTCGGCCATTCTCCAAATCGCCGAAGAAATGGACGAGATGGAAACTCAAACCGTTCATTAAATCGTTCCGGGTTCCAGGACCCTCAGGCATCCTCTTTTATATCCACCCAATTCAAATCCGTTTGGAACTCGTGGGGTTGAGACCAACGAGTCCGTTCGAGAATTTCCGCCGCGGGCCGGCGGGCGGAGAAAGGAAAAAACCAAAGTGTCCACGGAAGACTGGACCTATTGCCAGAAAACTCTGCCGAAAGTCAGCCGGACCTTCGCGCTCAACATATCGGTACTGCGCGGAGATCTCCATCGCAGCATTCTGACCGCTTACCTGTTCTGCCGCATCATCGATACGGTGGAAGACGCCGCCCGCCTCGATCCGAAAACCAAAATAAAACTGCTTTTGGAATTCGCGCGCTTGATCCAGGATGCCGATTACCGGAAGGAGGCGTTGACGCCATGGATTCGCGAGTGCGAAGCGGTGGACGGCAGCCCGAACGACCTGGAACTGCTGTCGCAGACCCCTCGCGTGTTCCATGTGTTTGACACGCTCAAACCGGGGCATCAGCAACAAATCATTCCCTCGGTTTCGGAAATGGCCCGGGGCATGGCCTGGTTCCAGAAAAAATTCGACGCCAACCAGCTGACACTGCTCGACACGGAAGAAGAACTGGAGGAATATTGTTTCTTCGTGGCCGGCGCGGTGGGAGAAATGCTGTGCAACCTGTTTCTGGAAGAACTCCCCGGGATAAGCCAGCGTGCCCGCCAAACCATGCAGGACACCGCCGTTTCTTTCGGCCTCGGGTTGCAAATGACCAATATTTCCAAAGATATTGTGGTCGACCGCGGACGGGGCTGGTCTTATGTGCCCCGGTCTTATATCGAAGCCCAGGGATTGACGGTGGAAGAGTTCACCGCCGGGGCGTCGGACGAAAAAAACCTGGCGGTGCTGGAGCATCTGCTCCACAAAACCCTGGGACACCTGAAAGATGCGTTGAGGTTTACCCTGGCGATTCCCAGAACCGAACCGCGCATCCGCCTGTTCTGTATCTGGCCGTTATGGATGGCCATGGAAACCGTGGCCATTTTGCATAACAACCGGGAACTGATGAAATCCGACGACCCCGTTAAAATCTCCCGAAAAACCGTTCGCCGGATCCTGCGCCGCACTCCCCTGCTGTGTTTTTCCGATACTATGCTAAGATTGTCCTTCGGAAGCATCCAGAAACGGACGGCGCTGAAGAATCCTCCGAAATTCAACCTGCGCCACCTTAAATCCCGCCTGACGGAACTGGCTCTCGACGACGAGAAAGTTCTCCAGGCTTAATCCACATGGCTGAAGAAAACTCGCGCTTCATCGATAACCAGGACGGCACCGTCACCGATGTCCAGACCGGCCTCATGTGGACCCGGGAAGATACCTGGCTGACGGAAGCTCAATGGGTCTCCTGGGACGAGGCCCTGCGTTACACGCACGACCTCAGCTACCGGAAATTCGCCGGCTACAACGACTGGCGGCTGCCGGAACAGGAGGAATTGCTGACACTGGTGGATAACGAGCACACCATCAAGGACAAATACGGAAAGGAAATCAGGATGAATCCCGCGTTTGCCGAGGGTCCGCTGGCCACGGTGTGGACCGCCGATGGCATCGGCCAGGACGGCTATATCGTCAATTTCACCACCGGCGAAACCGGTACCCTGTATAAAAGCAAAAGCGGACGCATGGCCGCCCGCGCGGTGCGCGGAACCCCTTTAAGCGAACAACGCCCCTCCAAATAATCCCGTTGTGGTAAAATCCTTTCCGGATTCGCGACATCTAATTCGAACAAACTCTATTGAGGAATCACGGTGAATAAACACAGTCTTTATACCCTGGCGGGAACCCTCTGGGGCCTGGTGGGTCTCTTTCTGGTGGTTCGGGGAGCGTTCATGTATCAGGACGCGCTGACCCTGCAGAGCGCCTCGCAAACCGCACTGATGATATCCATCGCCGCCAGCCTGGTCCTCGGTACTTTTAAGGGCCGGTTCGTGCTGTCCAAAACCGCGCGCCGCAACAAGGCCCGTATCGAGGCCATCAGCGAGCCCCTGAAATTTCATCACATTTACACCAAATCCTTTTACTTCTTGATCGCCGGCATGATCCTGCTGGGCGTCTCCCTGCGCACCTGGAACGAATACCTGGGAGGCTATGTGGTCGTCGCCGCCATTTATTGCGGAATCGGCCTGGCGCTGATCGTTTCCAGCAGGGTCTATTGGAAAACCGAATCACCCCCGGCGGCGGAAAAAACCTCCTGATCGCAGTTTATGAAAAATTTCTTTCTGTCACTCCATATGATATCCATGTGCCTGGTCGTCGGCACGCTGTTTCTGCAATCGCTGACCGTGGTGTTCCGCCTGCGCCTGAAAACGCCGGAAGAACGCGAGGGCCTGCGCAAAACCCAGGTTCGCATCCATAAATTCATCTATTATCCGATCCTGTTCGTCACCGTGGTTTCCGGCATCTATCTGGCGGTGAAAACCGGCGTCTTCGGCAAGGCCAACTGGATCTATCCCAAGCTGGGCCTCCTGCTGGTGCTGGTGACGCTGGGATTCCAGAACGGACGGCAAATTCGACAGGACCATTTGCCGAAAAAATACGCTATGATGGTGCATATCGCGATTTTTATTATCGGGGCGGCCATGATTTATTTCGCCACCGTCAAACCGTTTTAGAGTCTTATGGATATCATCCTGACCATCGTCGCCAGCGTTCTCCTGCTGATCGGGTTTCTCGTCATCTGCCGCAGCAGCCTGGAGGATGAGGACGAAGAAGAACTGGAAGAGGAGGAAGAAAAAACCCCCGCCGGCGAGCGCCGCAAGCAAAATGCTGACAGTGAACGGCTTTAGATGATCTCCATGCGCAATTCAATGTTTATGAACGTTCCGCGGCGGTTGGCGGCGAGCGCCGGAAGCAAAATGCTGACAGTGAACTCCTTTAGATGATCTCCATGCGCAATTCAATGTTTATGAACGTTCCACGGCGGTTGCCGGCGAGCGCCGGAAGCAAAATGCTGACAGTGAACTCCTTTAGATGATCTCCATGCGCAATTCAATGTTTATGAACGTTCCGCGGGGGTTGCCGGCACACCGAATTTTCCACCAAAAATAAAGAACCCACTTGATTTTCCACCATGTCCGATCCCTCCTGCCAGTTCAACAATCTGTCGGATCAGGCGGCGCACTGCACCGTCTGTCCGGACATGGAGCACCAGAAAGCGGTGCTGGGACCGGGCAACGGATCGGTCGACGCCGACATCCTGTTCGTGGCGGAAGCGCCCGGGCGGTTCGGCGGGGCGCGCACCGGCATCCCGTTTTCCGGCGACAAATCCGGAGACAACTTCGAAACGCTGATCGCCCACATCGGGCTCACCCGCGGCGACATTTTCATCACCAACGCCGTGCTGTGCAATCCGCTCCATAACGGCAACAACCGCCGCCCGACCGCGCGGGAAATCCGCAACTGTTCGTCTTACCTGCGGGCAACGCTCGATCTCGTCAACCCGCGCGTGGTGGTCACCCTCGGCGGTGTCGGTCTGGACGCGATCAACCACCTGCTGGGCACCCGCTACCAACTGGCGGAAGTGATCGGCAAGCCGCAAAAAACAGACGATTTTACGCTCCTGCCGCTGTACCACCCCAGCCCGCGCGTCATCCACACCCGCCGCTCATTAAGCCAACAAAAACAGGATTTTAAGAAGATACTGAAGCTGCTCCCAAAACCGGCCTGAACTCCCATGTTTCCACCAAGCCGCCTTGACCCGGCCTCCGGGCGGTCTTATATATTTGTAGATACAAGGGAAGAATCCCCCCAGCCCCCTTTACAAGGGGGAGCTGATAGCCTCCCCTGTATCCCCTCCTTCGTAAGGAGGGGAAATATTTAATTTCGCCCCGCGCGGAGCGGGCGCCGGTAGGAGGACATCATGTTTGAACGCAATTCACATACCACGGACATTTTTGAACAAGGTTACCGGTCCCTGCAAAAGGGCATCCTGCTGTTCGGCGGGTCGCTGGTGGTGCTGGCGGTTTTGATTTTCCTGTTCCCGGCCCTGATCGGGTACATGTTCGCCGCTTTCATTCTGTTTGTCGGCGCCCTGCTTTTGACGGCCGGTTTCAAGGTCTGGCGATTCAAGAAAGACATCGAAAGTCAGGCTGAAAAACCCCTGACGGCCACCTTTCAAACCGAAGGCCCGCATTACACCCAACGCCGCATCATCGTGGTGATGAAATAAAATGGCGAAGATAACCTTATCATTCACAAAATACGGACCCGGCAAAATGGCCTCCCCCGCCTGGGGGCGGCGCATCATCGTGGTGATGAAGTAACATGCGTCATTCCACTTGTAAAGGCCTCGACAAACCGTGGAGCGTGCTCACCTTCGGATGCTGGCAGATCGCCCCCAGCGGCGGCTGGGGGGATTATTGCTCCCCGGAAGACGCCGAAGCCTCGGTCAAAACCGCGCTGGAGGGCGGTATCACCGCGTTCGATACGGCGGAAGGTTACGGCGACGGCGAATCGGAACGCCGCCTGGGCAAGGCCCTCGGTTCTAAAAAAAATGATGTCCTGATCATATCGAAAATATGGCCGGACGCGGAGCTCACCCTGGCCAGCTATCAGAAACAGCTGGAAGGCAGTCTCCGCGCCCTGGCCCGGGACTATGTCGACCTCTATCTCATCCACTGGCCCGGCGCCTATTTCAACACCCCCGAGAAATCCCAACAACTGGCCGACATCATGGCTGCCCTGCAGGACAGCGGCAAGGCCCGGACCGTCGGTTTGTCCAACTTTGAAGCGGCGGACCTGAAACGGCTGGGCGACGACCTCTCACAATTCGCGGTCAACCAGGTTTCCTACAATCTGCTGGAGCGCGAATACGAACAGGAAGCCCTCCCGCTGGCACAGCAGGCCGGGATCGGCACCATGGCGTATTCCCCTTCCGCGCGCGGACTGCTGGGAGGCCGGCTGGCGGTGGACTCCCCCACCCGCCGGAACTACGAGGTCTATCAGGAACCGCTGTTCACCCGCGCCAAAACGGTTTATCAGACCGTTCGGGAGATCGCGGAAGAACTGGAGACCGCTCCCATCAACGTGGCGCTGGCCTGGGTACTGGCCCAGAAACATGTGATCACCGCCGCGGTCGGTTCCAAGAAACCGGAGCAAATCCGCCAGTTCTGCCAGGCCGGGGACCTGCCACTCAGCCCGGAACACCGGGCCCGGTTGAATACCGCCAGCGACGCGTTTCACCGCCAAAAATAACCCGCCACTCCCGTATTTCCTTATCAGTTTTTTAGGCGTATCATTGGTCCATGACCGAACCCTGGGACGAACCATCAGAAAATGACGGAATCACCCTGGGCCCGGAGGAGGCGCTGGAGCGGGAGATCGCCAAATCCAAGGCCCTCAAGGTGGAGCGCCTGCAACTGAGGGATCAGGTTGAGCGGTTAACCGCGGAAAATCAGGCCCTGGGCGAGGAAAACCGGTCGCTGCAGCAGCACCTGAAATCGGCTCTTTCCGGCCGGGATCCTGCACCTGGAGAAGGGCATCCTCCCCCCCTGGACTCCTACAGACCCCATGGGTTTTGGCTTTCGGCCCGGTGGGCGTTTTTCCTGCTGATCTTCAATCTGGCGGCGATCGGAATATTGTTGATATTCCTGCTGCAAAAACCCGGCCCCTGAAAAATGGCCCGATTCTTCCCCCGGCTGGGGCGGGGGCGCTTAAAATCGCTGAAATATATTAAATTTATTGAATCTTGGATATCTAATTCCCATCTTATTCAGTAATTACCGGAGGGGGCCCAAAATTCGTCGTTTGCCCGATTTTTCTAAGGTTTTGAATACACCAACATCCATTTGGAACTTAAGGAGGCTCATTTATGTGGGTAGCTGAATTTTTTCATGTGCTGATCGGTATTCTCTGGATCGGCCTGCTGTATTTTTTCAATCTGATCCAGGTGCAATCGATGCCTAAAATGACCGAGGCGGGTGCGGCCAAACCGTACTCGCAGATTATTCTGCCGAAAGCCCTGTTCTATTTCCGGCACGCGGCTTTGTGGACGGTGATCACCGGGATCGTATATTACGGCGTCGGCATGCGCACGGTTCAGGGGATCCCCGGTTGGGAAATTCATCTGGGCATGGTGCTGGGAATCATCATGATGCTCAACGTCTGGGTTTTCATCTGGCCGAACCAGAAAAAAATCATCGCCGGAGAACTGGAAGGCGACGCGCTGGCCAAGGCGAAGAAAACCGCGTTTATCTTCAGCCGCACCAACGCCTGGCTCTCGCTTCCGATGCTGGCCTGCATGGTGGCGGCCAACCATGGCGGTTTCGGTTTCTGATTCCAGACCCCTTTACTGACATTTGAGAACACTGATTGAGAGACGGTCATGGGCCGGGCATTCCCGGTCCTGCCGTCTTTTTATTTTTTTAATTGCGTTTGGCCCTGTAAAAGCAAACCTTTCCCACTATAGAGACAACGGTCTCCCGAAAACCCCTTTCCTGAGAGCGGTTCCTCTTATAAGATAGCCTTCATGAATGGCTCCATCAAAGAATCCGAATACACCCCCTGGAAAAAAAATCCCCGCGCCCGCTGGAAAAAACTTTTCAAAATCTCCCTGCTGGGTCTTTCTCTGGTCATGACAGCGGCCATTCTGTTGGTCATCTTTCTCGATCGGGGGACGTTGCGGGACCTCCTGGCCCAATACCTTTCGGAAAAAACCGGCGCTTATGTGGAAATCCAGTTTTTGGAGCTGGGGTATTCCCAGGGGCTGGGCCTGGAAGCCAGCGGCGTCGCGGCTCGCTCCAGCCGGGAAGGACAGCAGGTGTTATGGGCGGAACGTCTTTTTCTGGAATTCAAGGTACTCCCCCTGTTCACCGGAGAGGTGGTGGTGGAAAACGCTTCCGTGGTGAAACCAAAGATCAAGGTGTACCTGAAATCCCCTGAAAAAGACAAATCGTTTAAAAAAATATCCTCCGCTTCCGGAAAAAATCCTGCCGGCCCATCCGCCTCCGGGGAGCAGAACACTTCCGGCAAAGTTCCCGAAACCTCCGCACCGGTCCTTCCGCCGGATCGGGTTGAGCCACCCGCCACTCATGAATGGGTGGATGAATTCCGTAAACGCATCCGGCGATTTCATATCACGGCGGACAACATTCATGTGGAGCAGGGAACCCTGCAATGGATCGCCTCCGGTCCGGAGGGGCCGAGTGAGAGCACACCTCTCGATTTTTCGTTCGATCTTAAAATCCGCCGCCCGACGCCGGAGAAAATAGATGTGGTCCTTGAAAATCTGCAAGTGGGCCTGGGACCATTATTTGTGTTGGGCCGGGTACAGGCTACGGATGTGCTGACCCCCGCTTCGCGTCTGGAAATTCAACTGCGCTCCAAACCGTTTTCGGTTTCAAAATTGACCCAGGCTTTTTATCCCCTGCCGGACGAAACCCTGGGCCGAATACCAAAAAACGGGATACCCGAGCAAATTGAACAGATGACGCTTCTGGCCTCGTGCCCGCTGAATTCCCTGGAGCATCTGCCGAGCCTGCGGCGCGACCTGCAGGCCGAGACCCGCTTTATCACGCAGGACGCGCTTTGGGCGTTTCGGAATCACTCCCTGCGGATTTCCCAAATCCGGGGAAAAGCCCACTGGGACCACACCGCCATCAAATATGAAATTCAGGGTGAATTGCTCAAAGGCCAGGTTCGCCTGGAAGGAACCCAGGATTTTCCTCTCCCGTCCCCGGAAGGGTCCGGGCCGGCCTTCGAAACCCGCATTCAATTGACCGGATTGGATTTCACCGGGCTGGAATCTCCTCCCGGCTGGGGGGCCTCCCGGGGAAATGTTTCAGGCGACCTGAAAGTCACGGTTCCTTTGCAGGATGACGGTTTGCCCCGGGTCACCGGATCTTTAGTCGGGGAAGACCTGATCCTGTTTCCCCGTTCGCTGAGACTGGCCGCCGGAAAAATGACCGCCCAACTCAGCGCCCTTCCCGGCAAGCCCCCGTCGCTGGAGTTAACCTCGAATCAGGTGGTCTTCAATCAAGTGCGTTTTAAAAAGCTGGCGGCCCGGGTGTCTCTTCCCCCCCGGAAAATTGTCCTGGTAAAATCCACCCTCACCCCGGCCCACGGCGTGATTACCGCAAGGGGTGTGCTGAATACCGCTTCGGGAAAATATCATCTGGATTTTCTGGGAAAAAATCTTCGGGCGGGAGATTACGCCAGAAAACAACTGCAGGGCCTGATGCGGGTTCACGGTGCCATGGACGGTCATATTCCCGAAAAATTACCGGGCATCCGGGGCCTGTTCGGAAACCTTTCGGTTAAAATCTCGCCGGTCAAATTCGACCGGTTGGAACCGGTCAAGAATATCCTGGCGGTCATTGATCCGGCTTATTTCGGGAAAAACCGGCTTCAGGGCATGCGTTTCCAATTTCTGGGCGGCAACTTTAAAATCCGCAACGGAAAATTCCGAACCACCAACCTGGCTTTAAAGGGAGAACCCCTGAACATTTACCTGGAGGGCCTGTACGACGCCCACACCCAACAGCTGGATTTGCGAGGCAAGGCCCTGCCTAAAACGGGAACCGGAAGAGCCCTGCAAACCTCTCCGCAGGCGGCCCGAATGGTGAGAAAATCGCGCAAACGGCTGGTGGAAACTCATTTCACATTAGAGGGTCCGGTATCCAGGCCGCAGATGACCCTGCTCGGCATCCGGTCCAAGGCCCCACGGAAAGCAAAGCCTTCCCGCCCTCGGCGTTAGGTTAGCGTGGCAATGTGAATTAAACGGATTTGACCACCAGGTCGCTATCGAGCTGTTGCTGGATCAACCGCTGGATATGTTGGAGTGTGCCGGTCTCCGAGGAAGGACAATCCCCGCAGGCTCCCTGATAATGAATCTGGACTTCGTTGCCTTCCAGTCCTTTCAGGTCCACCCCCCCGCCATCCTGGGATAACTGGAAACGAATGGAGCGGTCCAGTACCATTTCAATGGCCTGCAGTTTTTTCTCATGCGGAAGGGCTTGGAAATCGGAAACGTCGATATCGATCTTTTTTAATCCCTCGGAAGGATACACATGAACCTTCTCATCAATGGTATCCCAAACCGGGGTCTTGAGGTCATGCCAGCCCGCTTCCGTGGCCATGGTGACGGTCACGAAATTTTTCATGATATACACGCTTTTGATCTCCTCGTGTTCCAGGAGGGCGGTGGCCAGGGCATCGCCGGCGGCGCTTTCCTTGCCGGTGAAGGACCGGTAACCGTTTTCCATAATCTCGGTATTGAGCACGAATTGCAACGCCCTGGGATTGGGCGTTTCCCGGGTGCGGATGACTTTCAGGGCTTTTTTGCCGACCGGTTTTCTCGGACGGTCCTCCAGCGGTTTCCCGGCGTGTTTCTTTTCGGCCTGACGGGCCAGCACTTCGCTGATCTTCACGGGTGTCGTTCCTTTACAGTCAGTATGGAAGTTCAATCATAATATATTTCGCAGGAAAATCACAACAGCGATTTTCGATTTTTCCGTTTCCGGGACAATCCGCAAACCCTTATTTATCAAGCCTCACTGGTCACGGTTTCAGGCCTTAATTTCCGGACCTTCAAGGCCTGCAGGGCTTCCAGGCCGACAAACATCGCCAGACCGATCAATAACAGCGCCGCGCTGCCCAAAAACCAGTTGGGCTGGGGCGCGGTGAAAAACCGGTACGCCTGCCAGGCCAGCGCGCCGATGGTGGTCACCACCATGAATACCGCCGGCATCAGGGTGTAGGTGGTCGGTTTCCGCACCCCGACCAGATAGGTGGAAATCACAAACAGCGCCACCGCCGCGATCAGTTGGTTGGTGGCGCCGAAGATCGGCCAGATTTTCTGCCAGCCATCCGTCGCCCCGATGATATAAGCCAGCATCACCACCGCCACGGTGGTCACATACTTGTTTCGTAAAACGTGTGCCTTCTCCCCCGCTCCCTCCTGAACAATAAAGCGGGTGATGCGCACCGCCGTGTCCAGGGTCGTCATCACAAAGGTGTTGAGGGCCAGCACCGCCACCATGGAAGCGACGGTAAAGCCCAGAAACGGCAGCATCTGGCTGACCACGTGGCCGTAGCCGCTGCCAAAGGCGTGAATCCATCCGCCGGCTTTCAGCGTTTCCCGGAATCCCAGCGCGTTCATATCAATACCCCCCGCGGCGGGGGCCACCCAGTACAGCCCGCCGCCCACCAGCAACACGGTGCACACGGCGACTACGCCCTCGGTCAACATTCCGCCATAGCTGATCGCGCGGCCCTGGGTCTCGTTGGCCAACTGTTTGGAGACCGTGCCGCCCGCCACCAGCGAATGAAAACCGGACACCGCGCCGCACGCCACCAGCACGAACAGCATCGGCCACATCGGCCCCTGCCCTTCGGAAAACGCGCCGAGATAGGCGGGAGTGTTGAATCCGGGATGCACCCACAACAGGGCGACGATCCCCAGCGCCATGCTTCCGAACAGGACATAGGTGGAAAGATAATCACGCGGCTGGAGCAGCAACTGTACCGGCATCACCGACGCCACCCCCGCATACAGCATCATCGTCACGAACCAGAACATCAGAGGCGACAGGCCCAGCAGGCCGCTTTCCGGCAAAGGAATGGGATACTTGAATCCTAAATAAATACTCGACAACAACGCAGCGATGGCCAGAACCGAGGACACCCCCAGGGGAAATCCTTTCCGGTAAATCGCCCAGCCGAGGAGCATCGACACCGGAATGATGGCCAACGTGGGAATCACCATCTGCGGTTGCGCGATCAGCGTCTTCGCCGCCACCACGCCGAACACGGCGATCACCAGCAGCATCGCCAGCACCAGAAACAGCGCGAACACGTTTTTCGCCCGTGGACCCATGGTGCTTTCAGCGATATCGGCGATCGAACTGCCGCGGTTGCGGACCGAGACCATCAGCGTCAGGTAGTCGTGCACCGCGCCGATGAACACGTTGCCGAGCAGGATCCAGACGATCGTCAACGCCCAGCCGAAGTGGTGCATGGCGATGATCGGGCCGATGACCGGTCCCGCCCCGGCAATGGACGCGAAGTTATGGCCGAACAGCACCAGCGGCTTGCTCTCCACGTAATCGACCCCGTCGCCCTGGCGGACCGCCGGGGTCTCGAACCCGGCATCGGGCTGAATCACATCACGGTCGATCCGCGCGGAATAATAGCGGTAACCCACGAAGTAAAAAAACAGGCAGGAAAATATCAGAATGACCAGCGTCCACATATATTTTCTATCCGGGGAACATCTCCCGGACCCCTTGAATCACGAGTTTTAACGGCTATTGGCTATTATAGCACCAGGTGGATACCGGCCACTTCCACTTTTTTGAAGGGGCCGAGGCCGGAAAGGGACAGTGTGAGCGTGTCGCCGGTGCGCAGGAGTTTGGACAGGTGGACATGAATGCCGCCCACCTCGAAATGGCGGTAATCCGCCGAATTGGAAGGACTTTCGAGGGAAATTTTCATTTCCGGCAGGCGCCCGAGACAGCAGTTCGACGGGATTTCCTCGAGATCGAGGGTGACGTCCCGGGCATCCGTCTCATCCAGATAACGCACCAGGTTTTCGGCCAGTTCCAGCTTCAAAGCAGGTCTCCGCGCATGACACCGGCCTCCCGGTCGGGACCGGTGGAAATCAGGGAAATCTCCACGCCCAGATGATCCTGCAGGGCGTCGACATACCGCCGGGTGTTGTCCGGCAGAGCCTCGAAGGACTGAATACCGGACGTGCTCTGTTGCCATCCCGGATACTCAGTATACACCGGTTCGCAGTTTTCCAGCACCGCCAGCGACGCCGGCATGCCGATGACTTTTTTGCCGTTGTAACGGTAGCCGGTGCAGACCTGGAGCGTGTCCAGCTGGTCCAGCACGTCCACTTTGGTGAGGGTGATTTTTTCGATGCCGTTGAGTTCGACGGCGTATTTGCCGACCACCGCGTCGAACCAGCCGCACCGCCGCGGCCGGCCGGTGGTGGAGCCGAACTCGGCGCCGTCGTTGCGCAGTTGTTCGCCGTAATCGTCATGCAACTCCGTCGGGAACGGGCCTTCGCCGACGCGCGTGGTGTAGGCCTTGATCACGCCGATCACCCGGTCGATCCTGCCGGGAGGAATGCCCAGCCCGGTGCAGGCTCCGCCGGCGGTGGAATTCGACGAGGTGACGAACGGATAGGTTCCGTGATCGACGTCCAGCATGGTGCCCTGCGCGCCTTCGCACAGGACGGTCTTGTTCCGCGCGATCTGCTCGCACAGAAAGTTCTGCGCGTTGCCGATAAACGGCACGAACGTCTCCCGGTGCGCCAGGACCTGGTCGACGATCTCGCTCAGGTCGGGCAGGTTCTCCCCGTACAGGTGACTCAGAATTTTTTTCTTCTCTTCGTAATTGGCTTTCAACGTATCCTGCAGGTGCGCGGCGTCGATAAAATCGCAGGCGCGCAGGCCGACGCGCGCGATCTTGTCGGCATAGGACGGGCCGATGCCGCGCCCGGTGGTGCCGATCTTGCGCGCGCCGGAATCGCCTTCCTTCTGCAGATCGCTGATGCGGTGGTACGGCAGGATGATGTTGGCGCGGTCGCTGATCAGCAACCGCCCTTCGTAATCGAATCCCACCTCCTTCAGCTTTTTCATCTCTTCGGAGAGGGCGGCGGGATCGATCACCACCCCGTTGCCGATCACGCAGGTCTTGTTTTCGCGGAAAATGCCGGAAGGAATCAGATGCAGAATATACTTGTTGCCGCCGAAAATGATGGTGTGCCCGGCGTTGTGGCCGCCCTGGTAACGGGCCACCACATCGGCGCGCTCGGTCAGCAGGTCGATGATCTTGCCTTTTCCCTCATCTCCCCACTGCATTCCCACGACAACACAAACGGACATAACGATTCCTCAGCTCTTTATCGATCCAAAAAAGGGATAGATATGATTTAAAGGTTGGGCGGCGCCTCCGCGGAATCCCGTTTCCGGAGGGCCAACAGGGTATTATGGGGATTCCGCCATTAAAGTCAACCGCTTTCAAAACCGCAAGCCCAAAGAAAATTAACCACAGATGAACACGGATAAACACCGATAAAAGCCTAAGACTCCTCCCCTTACCAAGGGGAGGATACAGGTGGGGTTGGTTTTAGGGTTTTGTAGTTGCCCCATTCATGGGGCGATTTTAAAAAGCGCCTGATGAATCAGGCAACTACAGAATAAAGAATAATTTATAAACCACCCTCAGCCTCTCCTTTAATAAGGAGGGGAGACGGCAAGTCCCTAAATGGATGCCATCGGTGTTTATCTGTGTACATCTGTGGTGGAATTTACTGTCTAAAATCTTTCAGGCATTGTTTGATTTCTTTCGCCGGTATCTCCGGTCCTTGTCCGATGCCGGGACAGAACCCGGCGGTCAGCTTCCAGTGATTACGGGTTTCGAGGTTTTCTTTCCAGAAGGGATAAGTCCGGCATTGCTTGGGTTTGGCGGGGTGGATGGCGCAGCCGTCCATGGTGAGGAATTGACAGACCTGCCCCTCCTCCAACACCATCTCCCACACGCCGAATTCCTTCTGCAGGAATTTCTGTTTGAAGTCGGAGGTCTTCATTTCCAGAAACTTTGCCGCGTTCTGGATGTCTTCCTTGTCGAAGTACACCACTCCCGGTTTCATACAGCATTTGAAACAATCGGGCTGGCACTCGAACCGGACCGGCTCTGTTTCCCACCATTTGGGCATGGCTATATCAGCACGAGGTCATCGCGGTGGATGACTTCCTCATAAAAGTTGGAGCCGACGAGGTTGCGCACGGCGGCGGTTTTGAGACCCTTGATCTGCTCAAGGTCACGTGAGTTGTAATTGACCAGCCCGCGCGCGATCTCCCGGCCTTTCTCATCCAGTATACGCACTGCGCCGCCGAATTCAAAGCGTCCGTCCACTTTCGTCACGCCCGCCGCCAGCAGGCTCTTGCCGCGTTCCACCAGCGCCCTGCGCGCCCCGGCGTCGACCGTCAACGTGCCCACCGGTTTCAGGGTATGGGCGATCCAGTGCTTGCGATCCTTGATCTTCGTCTTGCCGGACCAGAACAGCGTGCCGGCCGCCGCGCCGTTGAACACCTTTTTCAGATTCTCGCCCTTCAGGCCGTTGATGATGAGTGTGGGAATGCCGAAGCTCATCGTCTTCTTCGCCGCCAGCACTTTTGTATACATGCCGCCGACGGCGAGAGGGTTCTTGCTCTTGCCCGCCAGCTTCTCGATCTCCGGCGTGATGCGGTCGACATGTGAAATCAATTCCGGCGGCGATCCTTTGGATGCTTTGGCGGGATCAGAAGTGTACAGGCCGTCGACGTCCGACAGCAGGATCAGCAACTGCGCCTCCGCCATGCAGGCGACGTTGGCCGACAGCGTGTCGTTGTCGCCGATCTTGATCTCGTCGACCGTCACCGAATCGTTTTCGTTGACGATGGGGATGACGCCGTGCTCCAGGAGAGACTCCAGCGTGTGCCGGGCGTTGAGGTAGCGCTTGCGGTTTTCGAGGTCGTCGTGACCGAGCAGAATCTGCGCGACCTTCAGTCCCTGCTTTTCGAAATACTGCTCGTAGGCGCGCATGAGGGAGCTCTGGCCGATGGCGGCGCAGGCCTGCTTTTCCGGGATGTCGAGGTTGGGCCGCTTCAGGTTCAGCCGCTCGCGTCCCGCCATCACCGCGCCGGAGGACACCAGGATCACCTCGTAGCCGGCGTCGACAATCGCCTTGATGCGGCGGGCGTAGCTCCGGATGCGTTTCAGACTGAGGCCGCGCTCCAGCGGCACCTTGCCCGACTCCCGGTCGGAGATCACCCCACTGCCGACCTTGATGACAATCCGCTTCGCACTCTCCAAAATGTCCTTCCGCATTTCCCGGGTCATGAAGCTTTCTTTCACAGTTAAAATCAAAGTATTGCATCTTAAACTATCCCTAACGGAGGTACAAGGACTACCGCTCCTCAGAATGTCCCGTTATACTTTTAGTGGGGGTGACGCGAACATATTGGGAGGGGTGATGGGTTTTTTTGATGATCTGTTCGGTGACGGGGATGACGATATCCCCAACTATGATGAAATCTGGGAGAAACTGAAACCGCGTGTGGCCCATCTTTCGGCACCGGCGGTCCGCCTGATCAAAACCGAAGACACCACCGGCTCGTGGCTGGGCGGCCGGCCCAAGGCGGATTCCGCCGACTTCCCATGGCCGCGCTACCAGGACAAGCCGCTGGCTTTCCTCGCCCAACTCGATCTTAAGGAGCTGGCCGCCGCGCACCGCTTCGACTGGCTGCCCGCCGACGGCTGTCTGCTGTTCTTTTACGAAATGGAGGCGATGACCTGGGGCTTCGACCCGAAGGACAAGGGAAGCTGTCATGTCGTCTACGTGGAGACCCCTGCCGCCGAAATCGATTTTCCCGCGGATCTGTCTGAAGACTATCGATTTCTTCCCGCTTTCATCGCGGCGCGCGCCGGGGGCTCCCTGCCGCCTTACGATTCCGAACTGCTGGAGCCGCTCGAACTCGACGACGATGAATCGGAAGCCTACGCCGAATGCAAGGATCAGGACTGGGGCGACGAACCCGGCCATCAGGTCGGCGGATTTCCCAACACGGTGCAGGGCGGCCACATGCAGATGGAGTGCCAGCTGGCGTCGAACGGCATCTACCTGGGCGACGGCAACGGATACGAAAGTCCCGAAGCCCAGCCGTTGAAAGCCGGCGCGAAGGACTGGCGACTGTTGTTTCAGATGGGCAGCGACGACGATCTGGACGTGATGTGGGGCGACCTTGGCCTCATCTATTTCTGGGTCCGCGAGCAGGACGCGAAGGCGGGCAACTTCGACAACACCTGGCTCATCCTCCAGTGCTCCTGATCGGGCAAGGCCAGCGTAACGCTGGACTCAATATTCCCCCATCCCCAAAAAATATTGAAGCAAGGAGAAAGGGAACAGGGAGAATGGAGAAGGGGAAAACCCGGATTCTTCGCTTCACTCAGAATAACATCCCGGTTATTTTTCTTGTCATCCTGAGTGAAACGAAGGATCTGTGTTTTTCCTGTTCATCCCGTCCATCCGGTTATCCTGTCAGGTTTTTATTCGTGTTTATCAGTGTTCATCGGTGGCTGATTGGGATTGGCTTGGTTTTTCAGGAAGTCTTTCATGGCCGGGGAGTTGGCGAGGTGCAGGGGGGTGACGCCGGGTTGCCGGGTAAACGGGTCGAGTCCTTCGGCGTTGACATCCGCGCCCTTGTCGATCAGCAGTTGAGCGATGCCTTTCTGGCCGCTCAGCGCGGCGTAGTGCAGGGGCGTGAGTTTTAAGTTGTCGCGCACGGCGATGGGGGCGCCTTTCTCCAGTAACAGCGCGGCCATCGATTCCGGTCCGAACTGCGCCACGAAATGAAGCGGGGTTTTGCCCCAGGATTTTTCCTTCGCGTCCAACTCGGCGCCGTGATTGATGAGCAGTTCCGCGATGTCTCTCTGCACCAGTTGCGTCGCCAGGTGCAGGGGAGTGAAAGCGTCGCGGTCCCGGGCGTTGACGTCGGCTCCCTTTTCGATCAAAAACCGGGCGACGGGCGTATGGCCCCGGTTGACCGCCCAGTGCAGAGAGGTCCGCTGAAAACCGTCTCTCGCGTCGATCTCCACTCCCGACTCCAGCAGTCCCTTGACCTGCGTCAGGTTGCCCTGTTTGGCGGACTCGTGCAGGTAGGTGGTGTCTTCCGCGGAACATGCGGCCAGCAGGAGCAAGACACACCACACCGCCCATGACCATCGGTCCAAACAACGCTGACGATTAAGCCCCCCAGCCCCCTTCTCCGAAGGGGGAGCCCAACACACAGATTCTTCGTTAACATTCAGAATGACATTCGACATCGTTGGGTCGTTCTGCGCAGGCGGAGCGGATGTAGGGTCTATATTTTGATCCTGTAATCGTGTCATTGGTTTTCCGGTTTTTGCGGGCGGGCCAACGTTCGGGTAATGAACCCGCCGATCTTATCGAAATACCGCTGACCGCCGACATGGATGGTGTTGTTATGCATGGCCCCTACAATATCATAAAACTCCTTGGGATCGGCGGCGCCTTCATATAATTTACGGCCCAGTTCGTAGGGGATGATTTCATCATGAGTTCCGTGCAGAAACAGTTTAGGTATTTTCAAATTGGAAACCGCTGTCAGAGTATCGAATTTCGAGCTGATAAACCACCTCATCGGCAGGAGGGGTAACATTTCATCGGCCATATCACTGGCGTTGGTGAAACAGGATTCGATGATCACACCCGCCACCGGATTTTTCGCGGCGATCTGCGCCGCGAACGAGCCCCCCAGCGAACGGCCGAAGATGAATAATTTTTGCGGCGAGACCCCGGGCCGGGACATCAGGGTGTCGTAAGCGGCCTGGCCGTCCAGAAGGATACCCGTCTCGCCGGGGTCGCCCTCGCTCCGTCCGTAGCCCCGGTAATCGAAGATGAAGATATTCAGCCGCAGGGATTGGAGGACGAGAATGTTATCCAGCCGATGCGACAGGTTGCCGGCATTGCCGTGAAAAAACAGCAGGCTCGCCGCCGGCTCGGGATGCGGAACGTACCAGCCGTGCAGCTTCACGCCGTCTTTCGCCTGAAACCAGACGTCCTCGATCGGAACGGGGGCCTGGTCCGTCTGCCAGAGGCCCACCGGATATTTGTCGGGATGATAAATGATGCTTTTTTCGCAACCCACCAGAAGGACCACGAACAGTACCAGCATGACCGCCAGGCTTGCGAGCGTCTCTAAAATGGTTTTCCTCTTCATTCAGATGGGTTGGCCCTTTGGATTTCATCTTGTGCGGATGGGCTGACTTTTTTGACCTTGACTTTGAGGCCTTCGAGACTTTCTACGATAATCTTTTCACCCTCTTCGATGGTGCCGTCGCATTCCGCGCTCCACAATTCGCCGTGCACCAGAACATTGCCATTGGGAGCCAGAGCGGTTTTGGCCACGCCGAGGGCACCGACCAGTCCTTCCGCTCCGCTGACGATTTTCATGCGCGCGGATTTGTTGGCCATGTAAAGAATGGCCAGAGCCAGCACGACGGACAACCCGAGTGTCGGATACAGCACGACCTTTGAAATCTGCATGGCGGGATCGTCGGTGTCGATCAGCATGAGCGATCCCAGGAGGATGGCAACGACCCCTCCCGCGGACAACAAACCGGACGTGGGGGTATTCAATTCGGCGATGAACAGGACGCCGCCGAGCAGGATGAGCAGCAACCCCGCGTAATTGATGGGGAGGGTCTGCATGGCGTACAGCGCCAGGATCATGCTGATGCCGCCCAGGATGCCGGGAAGAATCAGGCCGGGATTGGACAACTCAAAATACAGGCCGACCAGCCCGATCATCATCAGGATGTACGCCACGTTGGGATTGGAGATGGTATCCAGGATATTTTCCCGGGGACTCATTTCACGATGGACGATGGGCTTGCCCTGGGTGGCCAGTTTAACTTTCACGCCGCCGGCGACTTCCACCTCACGGCCGTCCACGGCGAGCACCAGCGCGTCCAGGTCGGCGGCGATCAGATCGATCACGGCCAGTTTTTTGGCCTCCTCGGCGGAGATCGACACGCTTTTGCGGACCGACTGTTCCGCCCAGTAGGCGTTGCGTCCCCGGGCTTCCGCCAGGGACCGGATATAGGCCGAGGCGTCGTTGAGAATTTTTTCTTCCATGGAGGTGGGCTTGTCCCGCCCTTCCTTTTCACCGCCCATGAGGTTGACGGGGTGCGCGGCGCCGATGTTGGTTCCCGGCGCCATCGCGGCGATATGGGAGGCGATGGTGATAAACGTGCCCGCCGAGGCGGCACGGGAGCCGCTGGGCGCCACAAACGTCGCCACCGGAATTTTCGAGATCTGAATGGCCTTGATGATCTGGCGCATGGACGTATCCAGTCCGCCGGGCGTGTCCATCCGTAACACGATCAGAGACTCCCCGGAGGCGTTGGCCGCCTGTATTTCGGTTTCCACAAACTCGGCCACCACGGGGTTGATCGCGCCGGAAATCTCGACGACCACCACCCGATCCTGCGCCCGGGCGGTTCCGCATAGCAGAAGCAAACCGGCCAGCGTTCCTCCCATCCATTTTTTCCAGAACATAAACCCTCTTCGGAAAACGTTATATTAAATATTTTTTCAGACCCTTGAAACAAAGTCAAACCTATTCGCCGGTCCAAAACGGCCATCCCGCGGGCTCCGATTTTAATTCACCCCCCGGGAGAATGATGTTAGACTAAGCCTTGTATTTTAGCCCCTTGAGAGCACTTATGGATTATAAAACCCTGTTTATCGTCGATCCCTTCAAAAGCGAACGCCTGCAACTGGCCAGGTTTCTGAAGCAGGAGAAAATCACCATCGCCGGTTACGTGAAACTGACCGACTGTTTCAAAAAGTCCAATCCTCTGCGGAGCGAGGTCATCATCTACGTGCTCCGCAAGGGCAAAACTGATATGAAAGCGCTGAATAAAGTGCAGAATCGCGATAAAAAGACCCCATTGATCATTCTGGCCTCCCCGGACCTGCCGGAGGTCGATCTGGAGGAGTGGAAAAAGAGGGGTTTCCGATCGATCAGCCTGGCTTTCAGCAATGAAAAGGTCAAGGAAATCTCCTATAATATATTATCGCCGGACGCGCCGGTTCCGGAACGCAAGCCGCAGCAACCGGTTCCTCTGCCTTGATTGAATTAACCTGTCAGTTCACGTCATGCCATGAACCCCCATTCGACCCCAACCCGTGAAGTCGCCATCGGCCCCATTACCGTGGGGGGCGGAAAACCCATCGCCGTGATCGCCGGGCCGTGTGTGATCGAATCGGAAAAGCACGCGCTGAAAACCGCCGGGCAGCTGAAACGGATTTTTGAGGACGCCGGTATTCCGTTCATCTACAAATCGTCGTACGACAAGGCCAACCGCTCCTCCATCCAATCGTTTCGCGGGCCCGGACTGGCGGACGGCTTGCGCATTCTTAACAAAGTGAAAGAAGAGACCGGCGTGCCGGTGCTTTCCGACGTTCACAAGGAGGAAGAGGTGGACCCGGCCGCGGCGGTCCTGGATGTTCTCCAGATTCCCGCCTTCCTGTGCCGGCAAACCGACCTGGTGGTCAAGGCCGCGAAAACCGGCAAACCGGTGAATGTGAAGAAGGGACAATTTCTCGCGCCGTGGGACATGAAGAACGTGGTGGACAAATTCAGGGAAACCGGCAACGAAAACATCATGCTCACCGAGCGCGGCTTCATGTTCGGTTACAACAATATGGTCGTCGACATGCGTTCGCTGGTCCTCATGCGCGATCTGGGATATCCGGTGGTGTTCGACTGCACCCACAGCCTGCAACTGCCGGGCGGCCAGGGAACCTCCTCCGGCGGCCAGCGCGACCTGGTGCCGCATCTGACCCGCGGCGCCGTGGCGGTGGGTTGCGACATGCTGTTCATGGAGGCGCATCCCGATCCCGACAGCGCTCCGTCCGACGGCCCCAACATGCTCAAGTTCGAAACGCTCCCGGCTCTGCTCCAGCAAATCAAGGACCTGGACCAACTGCGCCTGAGATAATTTTTTTTCAGCCAAACAGCAACATTCCATTCACCACAGAGGGCACAGAGAAAACCAAAGAAAGAAGCCCCCCGGCCCCCTTCGGAGAAGGGGGAGCAAAATTAAAAATCTCCTCTCCCCCAGGGGAGAGGATTAAGGTGAGGGGGTTATCACAATGAATTATTCCATTAAAAATTTCGTGTTTTATGTTTTGGCGTTCGCCCTGTTTCCGGGATCAACCTCGGCGGAAGAACTGGGTTCGTGGAAGCTGCTGCCGCCGACGCCTACCGCCAGCACCGAAGTGGCGGTGGTCCATCACCAGAACAAAATATATCTGATTGGAGGTTTCACCCCCGACGGCATTACCGGTCAGGTGGAAGTGTACGATCCCGGAACCGGAATCTGGTCGCAGGCGGCGCCCCTCCCCCACCCTCTGCACCACACGGCGGCGGTTTCCACCCACGGCAAAATTTATGTGGTCGGAGGATTTTCTTCCGGCATGTGGACGCCGGTGAACACGGTGTACGCTTACGACGCGGCGGCAAATCGATGGACCGAAAAAGCACCGATGCCGACCGAACGCGGCGCGCTGGCGGCGGGAATCATCAACGGCAAAATCCACGCAGTGGGCGGGGCGCTCAAGAAATTCTTCCGGCTGAGAAACACCAGCGCTCACGAGGTCTACGATCCCAAAACCGATACCTGGAAATCGCTGACGCCCATTCCCACGCCGCGCGACCATCTCACCGTATCGGTGGCGGACGGCAAACTGTACGCCATCGGCGGGCGGGTCAACGTCAATTACAATGACAATCTGAACGCCAACGAAGTGTACGATCCGCAAACCGGGCAGTGGCAAACGCTCGCGCCCCTGCCCACCGCGCGGAGCGGCATCACCTCGCAGTTTGTAAACGGCAGGATTTACGTGTTCGGCGGGGAGTCCGGCAAGGGCACCTTCAATGAGAACGAGGCGTACGATCCAATATCCAACCAATGGCGATCAATGCCGCCCATGCTGAAGGCCTGTCACGGTCTCGGCTCCGCCGTGGCGGAGGGCAAAATCCATCTGCTGACCGGCGGACCCAACCCCGGAGGCGGCGGCAGTACCTTCCACCAGGTATTCACACCGGAATAAAATTTACCTGAGGCGGTTCGCCGCTCAATGGCAGTTGGAGTCGACGATTTCGTGGGGGTTGGCGATGGTGCGGCACAGGGGGGAAGGTTCATAACCCCACATGTCGGCGGGCAATTCTTCACCGGGCGGCAGGGAATAAACGGTCACTTCGTTATGCAGGGCCTGGGCGGCTTTTTTCGCGGCGACCTGGTTGATGCGGGCAAAGTTTTCCGGCTGGCCCTTCCAGCTGATATAAACGTTATTCTCATGAAACTTCACCCACGCGACCTCCGGCACACCGCGCAGGTACATGAGAGCCTTGTCCAGTTTCTGCCAGTCGGGACGATCCTCCAGCGCCTGCGAAATTCCGGGGAATAACAATCCCACGGTCATCATTCCGACCATTAAAGCTTTCCGAATCATTTCCTAGTCCTTCAACAAGTGAGTGACATAAACGGTTAAATGCGCCGTCGCTTTCTGCGCGTTCTTGCCGAGATCGATCATGCCTTTCAGGTCTCCGGGATGGGTGAGGATATGCCACCCGGCCTTCAATTTCGACACGTCGCCGTCTTCCGCCACCAGATGCGAACAGTCGATCAATTCCTGGTCCGCGGTATCGGTGATGCACCGGACCGAAAGAAAAGGAAGGTTTCGCGCTTGAGCTTCCTCCGCCAGCGCGGCGGTTTCCATATCCACCGCCACGGCGGAATACTGATCCCGCAATTCTTTTTTCTCCTGCGGCCTGGCGGCCGGGGTGTCGACGGTCAACAGCGTCCCCCGGCACACCTCGGAAGGGCTTTCCGGCGGGGTTTCCGGCAGGGAATGGGTTTGCAGGGTATCCAGATAAATCACCTTGTCCGCCACCACCAGATCGCCCACCCGCAGGGCGGGGTCCAGCGCCCCGGCATAGCCGATGGAGACGGCTTTTTCCAGATCGAATTTACCCGCCACTTCCGCCAGGGCGGCCTTCGCGCTACCGCAACCCATCCCGGACCGCACCAGGACGATTGGCCGGCCCTGCCACTGGCCGACAAACGCGTTGCCGGTCCGCCAGCGGAAGGAATCCTCGATCCGCATTTGACTTTTGATCCCGGCGATCTCGTCTTTGATGGCGCCGATGACGGCGATGCGCTTTTCCATAGTATTAAATTGTAACCGCAACCGCCGCCTGAAAAAATTTTATTTCAGGCAATGCTCTTGGCTGTGCTATGTTCTCTGTTTGCGAACCAATACCTTTCACCAATGCCCAAACCCAAATATACCATACCCGTCCAACCCGGTGACCGCCTGGAACTGGAGGTCGAGACCCTCGCTTCCAGCGGCGACGGCTTGTGTCATCACGAAGGCTACACCCTGTTCGTTCCCACCGGCTTGCCCGGCGACCGGGTGCAGACGGAAATCGTAAAAACCACGCCGCGCTTCGGCGTGGCGCGCGTGGTGAGCGTCGGCCAGGCCTCCCCGGACCGGATCGAAGCCCCCTGCCCGGTGTTTCCCGAATGCGGCGGCTGCAAGCTTCAGCACCTGAATTATGAAAAACAAATGGCGTTTAAAGTGCAGGTGGTCTCTGACGCGCTGGAGCGGATCGCAAAAATGAAATGTCCGGCGGAGATCCAAACCCTGCCCGCGGAGAAAATCCTACATTACCGCAACAAAGGCAGTTTCGCGCTTCAGTACCGGGGCGGCAAACCGCGGATCGGCTTTTTCAGGGAAGGCACGCATGAGGTGGTGGATTCCAATACCTGCGACACCCTGCTGGAACCGGTCAACGGCATCAAGGAATGGGTGCGCGGCCTGATGCAACAGCACCGGGTGTCCATTTACCATGAAAAGAAACACAAAGGCATGGTGCGGGGCCTGGTGGTGCGCCACTCCGCCGCCACCGGACAAAGCCTGCTGGGGCTGGTGACCACCTCCGGCGATTTCCCGCAAAAATTCCTTTCCGCCCTGCTGGATAAAAAAGCGCTGATCGACCGGAACATCGTCGGCATGGTCCAGAACATCAACAACCGCAGGACCAACGCTATTTTCGGCGACACCACACGCACGCTGTGGGGACAGGATTTTCTCACCGACCGGCTGGGTGATCTGGAGTTCCAGTTGTCGCTCACCTCCTTCTTCCAGGTCAACCCGTTCCAGACGGTAAAACTGTACGACACGCTCAAGGAATGGGTCCTGCGGAAGCCGGGACCGGTGATCGACGCTTATTGCGGCAACGGCGGAATCAGCCTGTGGCTGGCGAAGGCGGGTATCGGCGTGACGGGAGTGGAGGAATCCGCCGCGTCGGTGGCGGACGCCAAACAGAGCGCCCGGCGGAACAATCTGCCGAATTGCCGTTTCGTCCAAGGGCCGCTGGAACAGTTTCTGGACAACCCGGAAGCCGCTGGAACCGCGCAGACATTGATTGTCGACCCGCCGCGCAAAGGCTGCTCCGAGCAGGTGGTTAACGCCCTCAACTCACTGGGACTGGACCGGTTGATCTATGTCTCCTGTAATCCGGCGACCCTGGCGCGCGATCTGGCCCGGCTGTCCGGTTACGCCATCCAGGAAATCAAGGTGGTGGATATGTTCCCGCAAACCGCCCACGTGGAAACCGCGGTCCTCCTCGAGCGAAGACTTGCTCCCTGAGCTTGCCGAGAATTTGCTCCGGCGCTTCGCCGGCTAAAAGCCGGCCTGTTTGGGGGTGCGGGGAAAGGGAATGGCGTCGCGGATGTTCTCCACGCCGGTGGTGAATTGCACGAGGCGTTCGAAACCCAGGCCGAATCCGGAATGCGGCGCCGACCCGAAACGGCGCAGGTCGAGGTACCAGGCGTATTCTTTCGGGTCGAGCCCCTTCGCCTCGATCCGCCTGGCCAGCGTCTCGTAATCGTCTTCCCGCTGACTGCCGCCGATGATCTCGCCCAGCCTCGGCAGAAGCACGTCCATGGCCCGCACGGTTTCGCCGTCGTCATTCACCTTCATGTAAAACGGCTTGATACTTTCCGGGTAGTTGTAAATAATCACAGGCTTCTTGAGCACCTTTTCCACAATATAGCGTTCGTGCTCCGCCTGCAGGTTGCATCCCCACTCTACGGAGTATTCAAATTTCTCCGAGGTCTTTTCCAGGATATGAATCGCCTGGGAATAGGGAATCCGCTCGAAATCGTTTTCCACCACCTGGGTCAGGGTTTCCAGCAGATGCTTGTCCACCCGCTGATTGAAAAACTCCAGGTCGCCGTGGCAATGTTCCAGAACGTCTTTGAACAGATACTTGACGAACTCCTCGGCCAGGTCCATGTTGTCGTCGAGATCGTAAAACGCCATTTCCGGTTCGATCATCCAGAATTCGGCGAGGTGCCGGCTGGTATTCGAGTTTTCCGCGCGGAAGGTGGGCCCGAAAGTGTAGACCAGAGACAACGCCAGCGCGTAAATTTCCGCTTCCAACTGGCCGCTGACCGTGAGGCTGGTTTTTTGTCCGAAAAAGTCCTCGTGATAATCGATGGCCCCCTCTTTCTTCGGGGGGTCGGCGATATCCAGCGTCGTCACCTGAAACATTTCCCCAGCGCCTTCACAATCGCTGGTGGTGATGATGGGGGTATGCAGATACACGAATCCGCGCTCGTGGAAAAAGTGATGGATGGCGTATGCCAGCCGGTTGCGCACGCGCATGACCGCGCCCAGCGTGTTGGTGCGGGGCCGCAGATGGGCGATGTCCCGCAGGAACTCCAGCGAATGAAATTTCTTCTGGAGGGGATATTTTTCCGGATCGGCGGTCCCGTACACCTGTACGGCGGTGGCCTGCACCTCTACCGACTGACCCTTGCCCTGCGAGGCCACCAGGTTGCCGTAAACCGCCACGCAACTGCCGGTGGTCAACAGATGGTCCCAACTCTTGAACGATTCGAGCTGATGGTCGACGATCACCTGAATGTTTTTCAGGCAGGACCCGTCGTTGATCTCGATAAAGGAAAAGCCGCCCTTGGAGTCGCGCCGGGTGCGCACCCATCCCTGGATCAAAATTCCATCGCGGGGCTGACCGGCCAGCAGTTCTTTGACGGGGCTTCTCTTGATCTTGTTCATTCGGCTAACTCTCCTGAAATGACAAGCGGTCCTGAACTCTTTACGGGACTACTATAAGCCTTTTGCCGATTCCTTGGAAAGGATAAATTTGAGCTTCCCGCCGCTCCGGACGAACCGGCATTGACAACGGCGGGCTTTTTCGATATTTTACTTTTGCGCCATCGAGTACCTTGAAAAACTCTTTTATTTTTAAATATTTATAAATCGGATTACCCTTGGGGACGGCCTGTGTTTGTTCTGAGTAATTTGCTTTCCGCGCTGGCGACCGTGCTGGATATCATCCTGACCCTGTATATGTGGATCATCATCATCCGGGCGTTGCTGTCGTGGGTCAACCCTGATCCCTATAATCCGATCGTCCAGTTTTTATACAGTGTGACCGAACCGGTGCTTTACCGTATCCGTAAAGTGGTGCACAGCCCCGGCATGCCGATCGATCTGTCGCCGATCATCGTCATCCTGGCCATTATTTTTCTGCAGGCTTTTCTGGTGCAGACCTTAAAAATGACAGCTTTGAACCTGCGTTGAACCATGCGACTCGACCACCGCGCCATTTTGGAGCAGACTTTCCAAACCTCGCTCCGGGGTTACAGCAAGGAGGACGTGCAAACCTTTCTGAAACTGGTGAGCAAGGACTTCAAGGAAATGCAGCAGGAAAACGAGCACCTGCACAGCCAGTTGGAATCGCAGAGCCGCCAGATTGAGGATTTACAGAAGACCCAAAACGCTATGGAGGCTCAACGGAATCTGGAATACCAGAAACTGCCCGCGGCGTTGAGGGATAAAGCCCAGCAATATGTGAGGCAGGCCCGCGAACAGGCGGCTGTCGCGAGAAAAAAGGCGGAAGAGGAAATAGCTCATCTCCGGCACGATATCAACCGTTTGAAGGTTGAAAAGCAGGCCCTGATCGATAACCTGAAATCCGCCAATCAATTTATTAAATCCAAACCCAAATAGAGGCCGCCTGGCCGGCTCATGTCCATTCTCGTCAAACCCTGTAAAGACGGTATTCAATTTTCCGCGACCATCCAGCCGCGTTCCGCGAAAAACGCGATCATGGGCGTTCATAATCAGACGTTGAAAATCAAACTGACCTCGCCGCCGGTGGATGGCGCGGCCAACGAATCCTGCATCCGGTTTCTGGCCAAAACCTTCGGCCTCAGCCCGTCCCGGGTTTCCATTGTGAAAGGGGAAACCCGCCGGAATAAAACCATCCGGTTCGAGGGAATGGATGAAACGGAATTTATGAATCTATTAAACTCACTCACCGGCGGCCCCGGTTAAAGATCTCAGGATCATGGTTAAAACCATCGAATATCTCAACGGAACGGTTCGGATGATCGACCAGACGCGCCTGCCGGCGGAAAAAGTTTTCGTCGACTGCGCAACGGTGGAAGACGTGGGCCATGCCATCAAAACCATGATCATCCGCGGGGCGCCGGCTATCGGGGTGGCGGCGGCGATGGGCGTCAGCCTGGCGGCGGATGCCATTGACGCGCCGGATTTCGATACTTTCTACGAAGAACTGGAATCCAAATGCGACCAACTCGCTCTGGCCCGGCCGACCGCCGTCAACCTCGCCTGGGCCATCGAACGCATGAAACGTATCGCCCGCGAACACAGGGGAGTGAGCGTGGCCGATATCAAACTGCGCCTCAAAGAGGAAGCGCTCGCTATCTGTGAACAGGATATCGCCGCCAACGAATCGATGGGCCACCACGGCGAAACCCTGATCCAAAACGGTCAAACGATTTTAACGCACTGTAACGCCGGGGCCCTGGCCACCGCGGGTTTCGGCACCGCGCTGGGCGTAATCCGCGCGGCGGTGCAGGCCGGGAAAAACATTCGCGTGCTGGCCAACGAAACCCGGCCGTTTCTGCAAGGGGCACGCCTCACCGCATGGGAACTGAAGGAAGACAACATTCCCGTCAAACTCATTACCGACAACATGTGCGGTTTCTTTATGCGCAAGGGGGAGGTGGACGCGGTGGTGGTCGGCGCGGACCGCATTGCGGGCAACGGCGACGTGGCGAACAAGATCGGCACCTACATGGTGGCGGTGCTGGCGCAGAAACACGGTATCCCGTTCTATGTGGCGGCCCCGGTCTCGACGCTCGATCTGTCTCTGGCTTCGGGCGACGACATTCCCATCGAGGAGCGCAGTACGGAAGAGGTGGTCACCCTCAACCACAAACGCATCGCGCCGGAGAACATCGAGGTCGCCCATCCCGCTTTCGACATCACGCCGCACGAACTGGTCAGCGCGATCATCACCGAAAACGGCATTGCGCGCGCACCCTACATCGACAGCCTCAAACAGCTTGCGGCAAAACCATGAAAGCCGTCCACTTCCAAAGAAAGGATCCGCAATACCCCTCTCCCTTCAAGGGGAGAGGGCTGGGTGAGGGGTGGTTTCCAAAAGACCGAATGAACACCGAATTTGAATTCCCCCTCACCTTAATCCTCTCCCCCCGGGGGAGAGGAGTTTTTGAGAATTTTGCCGGCCTTAAGAACTTCCTGACAAGCTATCCCTGGGTTGCCTTATGAAAGCCATGATCCTGGCGGCGGGATTCGGCACCCGCCTGCGCCCTCTGACTCTCCAGGTTCCGAAACCGATGGTACCGATCCTGAACCGGCCCATTCTGGAACATACGATTCATCTGTTGCGCAGTCATGGTATTAACGAAATCACCATCAACCTGCATCACCTGCCGGAGGTGATCACCGACCACTTCGGTGACGGGAGCGATTTCGGCGTGAAACTGAACTGGTCGCACGAACCGGAAATTCTGGGAACCGCGGGGGGCATTAAAAAGGCGCAGCCATTTCTGGAAGGCGAAACGTTTCTGGTGATCAACAGCGATGTGGTGGTGGATATCGACCTCAGCAAAATCATCTCGGATCACAAGGCGCGCGGTTCGGCGCTGACCCTGGTAGTGCGGGAGGGCGATTCGCCGGAGCAGTGCGATCCGATTGAGGTGAACGAGAACGACCGCATCGTCCACATGGTCGGCGCCTCCTCCATGAATATTCCGGACGATACCACCCGCGTCCTGTTTACCGGAATCCAGGTCATGGAACCGGAAATTTTCGACCGCATTCCGGCCAACAAATTTTACGGCACCACCACGGACGTGTTTCCCGGCATGCTGAAAGACGAACTCCCCCTGTTCGCCGCCTGGCACACCGGCTACTGGAAGGATATCGGAACCGTTCAGAGCTATCTGGACGTTCACCAGGATTTACTGAATGGCCGGGGCGGTCTTCCCCAGGAAAACCATACTCCCTCAGGCGGACACATCACCCCGCCGGTGCTGATCGGAAAAAACTGCACAATCGCCGACACCGCCAATATCGGCCCTTACGTGGTCCTTGGAGACAACTGCACCGTCGGCGATCATGTCGTCGTCGAACATTCCATCTGCTGGAACGGCGCGACCCTGGGCAGGGACAGCCAGGTTAAAAACTCCGTCCTGGGGAATAAGGTGACTCTCGCAGAAAAGACCAGGGCTCACAACCAGACTCTGGCGCAGTAAAAAACCCCGCCCGGTTTCGCCGGACGGGGTTGGATGTGCATCAAATAAAAGACTACAGCATCTTGTGATTGCTGAGGGTCATGGTGCTGACCACACAGGAACCCTCCTGACAGTCGATAATGCGCCGTTGTTCGGGAAGATCGAACTGGTCTACCCGGGTGTAGTGGTCGGTGTAGCTTTCGACGTTCTTCAGCCCCTGGTTCTCCGGATTGAAGTAGTACACCGTGTACTTCCGGGTCAGGAATTTACCTTCGGCGTTTTTCACACTCTCCTCGATATTGATTGAAAACGAGAAACGCGGAGTCTGACGGTTGATCTGCTGAATGCGCCCGTCCTTCACCCGGTAGAACGAACCCATGCCGTCGCCGCCCATGACGATACTGCGCCCCATAGGATGCGTGCCGTCGTCGCCAAAGACGAGTTTGTATTTGCCGTCGGATTCCTCGAACGAGCGCGGCCCGCGGTGCATGGCGATGGACGCCAGGTTTTCCGCGGCAAATTCCTTCGCCTGTTCGTTCTGGATCGTCATTTCGATTTCCTTCGCGTTCTTGACGGTCACGGTTCCCGATTCCTCTTTGCCATTGATGTTCACCGTGATATCAGCGGTGAAACCTTTAAAATTTTCGTTCCACCGCGCGGTGTTGCCGAACACCTCGCGCAGGGTTTCCCGCGCCTGCGGGTCGTCTTCCTGTGTGGTTTCGACGTCTGCTGCCTTGGTATATGTGGCCATAAAAACGACTCCTTGCCATATGAAAGGTTAAGTGTTGATTGCGTATGTCCGCCGGCCGGAACGGAACCCGGCCGGTTTTATGGAAGGGCTTATTGTAACACAGGCGAGAGCGGGAAGCCTTATTGTCCGCGGTAATAAACGATAATATCCGCCTTTTTCCGCAAGGTATTGATATAACGCGCCACCAGCTTCTGGGCTTCGGTCATGAACAGATGCTGTTGAATGGATTCCTCGACATCCTTGAACGGAGCGTACTCCGAGGGCTTGGTCTCGATCAAGCGAATGATGTGGTAACCGAACTCCGTTTCGACGATACCGCTGGTCTCACCGATTTTCAATTCATTGACGGCCTTGTCAAAGGCGGGATCGGATACGCCCTTGTAAATGAAATCCAGGTCGCCGCCCTTGTCCCGGCTGCCCTCGTCCTCGGAATACTGTTTGGCCAGGGCTTCAAAGTTTTCCCCGGCCTTGACCTTGCCATAGGCTTCATCGATTTTCTTTTTAGCGGCGGCGCGGTATTCTCCCGCCTTTTCCTTCCATTCTTCGGCCGGGGTATTTTGAACGACTTCGAAAGGCACATAGGCGACAAAAATATGACGGACCCGGAAGGCCTCCGGCCGCTTGAAACTCTCTTTTTTGTCGTCGTAGAATTTTTTGACCTGGGTGTCCGTAATTTGAATTTTTCCTTTCACCCTTTTATCGATCAGGTTTTTGGCAATCAGGTCGATTTCAATTCCTTTTTTGACTTCCTCTTCGGTAATTCCGCGAACCTTCAAGGCTTTATGAAACTCTTCTTCGGATTCATAGCCTTCCTTGAACGCCTTGAGCTCCGCCGCGGCGTCTTCGGGAGTTACCCCGACACCCTGGGCTTTGCCTTCCTGATACATCAATTCCCGCACAATTTCCCGGTCGATAATCGCGCTGGCAATCTGGACCTTCTGTTTGGGCGTCAGGTTCTGGCCGATGCGGCGCATGTCGAGATTCAGGCGGAAGCGAATATAATCCGACCGCAACTCGACGCCATTCACCTTGGCCACGACCTCGGGAATGTTCATCCCTTCGGTAAGGTCTTTCATCGGTTCCTGCGCCAGGCCGCGGGCACTTAGCATCCAACATAACGTTAAAGCGATTCCAAAAATCCAGCCAAACTTTTTAAACATGCGAACGACTCCCATAGACAGATATTTGAACGGCGGACCACACCGCCGGCGGTGATTCAATTACAGCGACCACAGGTATTCGATCAGCGCCTCGATTTCGTCATCGGTCAAAATAATTTTTTTGCCGACGACGGTGGCCATAAAACTTTCCCGGGGTCTGGGCTTGCTTCCCCGGTAACGGAAATAACGGGCGTTGATATCCTGCACGTCCGCGTCCTGCGTCGCCCAGACGGCGGCGGGGTCCTTCAGCCATTTCCGGACCCATGCCTTGCTGTGCCGGTTGCGGACGCCCTTCAATCCCGGGCAGGCCGGCACGAACTCCGTCCCGGGTTTATCGATCTTGTGGCACAGAACGCAGGTTTTCTCCCGGAACAATTTTCGGCCCGTTTCCGGATCGGCGAACGCGTCCGGCCCGGCTCCCCACCCCAAAAATAAAAGCAGGAAAAGTATCATTCTTTGAGAGATTTTCATAGCGCAAAATTATTCCGGAAAACCCGGTGTCCAGCTCCAACGGGGTTCTGGGGGTGCCGTGCCCCAAGGCTATCACCGATTCCAAACCGTTGCAACCGGGCAAGTTGACTCCCCTTCCGCCTTGTGTGACAATCATGAAAACTTTTTCGATACTTCCCGATGCCCTTTGTTCGTCCTGGATCTTCCAAATTCATTCCCTATCTCTGCCTGTTCCTCTCCGGTGTCACCAGCCTGACCTATGAGCTGATCTGGATCAAGCAGTTACGCCTGGTGTTCGGGGGGACCCTGTACGCCATCAGCGCGGTATTATGCGCCTTTATGGCCGGGCTGGCGCTGGGGGCGTGGGGTATCTCAAAATACCTCCACCGGCCCGGCGCGGAGAAACTCAACCGGGTCCGGCTTTATGGAAAGCTGGAGGGAGGAATCGGCCTTTACGCCCTGCTGTTCCCCTGGCTGTTACAGGGCCTGGCGGCCCTCTATCCGCATTTAATCGATCCGGCGGCGGACTCCGGCACGGCCCGCCATCTCGGCGAATTTTTGCTCAGCACCCTGCTGATGCTTCCCGCCACATTCATGATGGGAGCCACCTTACCCGTCATAGGAAGCTGGTCCATCGGCCCCCACAGTTCGAAAATTTTCTCCAACCTGTCCGTTTTATACAGCCTCAACACCTTCGGGGCCGTCACCGGAGTGCTGTACACCCAATTCATCGGGACCGGTTGGCTGGGCCTTCAGGGAACCAACACCAGCGCGGTGTTCCTCAATCTGGTGATTCTGATTCTCTGCTACCGGTGGCGTCCGGAAGAAGAGGAGGTGCTTTCCCGGCCGCCGGTTCCGGATCAAAGGCCACAGGAGGAAGCCGTGCCCTCGCGGGGACTCAGCCTGCTCCTTCTGATCCTGTTCGGTTATTCCGGCCTGGTGGCGCTGGCCAGCGAACTTTTATGGACACGGGTTCTGGTGTTTCCGCTGGGCAGTTCTCTGTATTCCTTCGCCATAATCCTGGCCACATTCCTGTTCGGTATCGCGCTGGGCAGTCTGCTGGCGGAAAAACTGCTGGGGTCGTCCCACTGGGTGGTCAAGTTCGTGGGGGTGGAGTTGGCCATTGGCATCATTTGCCTGCTGTTATTCCCCGTATTCGACGGCGTGACGGAATGGACCGCCCGCGCGGATCAATTATTCTACGCGCTGGAAAACACCCCCGGCAGGACTTTGATGGTCCGCACCCTGTTGGCATTTGCATTTATGTTTCTACCCACCCTGGGTTTCGGACTGGTGTATCCCCTGGCAAACCATATTCATTTTCATTTTTTCGGGTCGGTGACCGGCACCCTGGGAAACAGTTATGCGGTCAACACCATCGGCGGCATTCTGGGAACCGTGATCACCCCCTTTCTGTTGATCCCTCTTTTTGGAATCCAGAAGTCGATGTTCATTTTATATTCCGGTCTCATTGTACTGAGTCTGGCGGCCGGGGTCTGGCATTTCGGCCGAACCCCGCGCCGGGTGGCGATGGCCGGGGCCCTGGGCGGCCTGTTGATTGTGGGCAGTTATGCCGCGTTTTCCCCGGGACAAGAGGCTGAACGCCTGGGAATACAAAATCTGGCCCGAATCGAAATCGATACGCCACAGGAAAAAATGAAACTCCTGGCTTACAAGGAAGGCAATTTTTCCACTCTGAGCGTGGTGGAGGATTCACGGTCCGGGGCGCGGACTTTGTACGTCGACGGTTTCAGTACCGCGACGGTTTCCAATTCCGTCGGGGGAAGCGCCTATATGCAGGCGATGGGGTGGGTCCCCATGATGCTGCATCGAGCGCCGGACAGCGTGCTGGTCATGTGTTTCGGGACGGGCAATACCCTGGGCACGGTGGCCCGTTTTCCCGGTGCGGCGGTGGACGGGGTGGAAATCGACCGTAACGTGGTGTCTCTGGCATCCTGGTTTTCCCGATGGAACCATGATGTGGCGGACAGAAACAATGTCCATATGATAATCCAGGACGCCCGCAGTTACATCCGCTGGACCGACCGCAAATATGATGTGATCACGCTGGAACCGATGTCGCCGATCCAGGCGGGAGTCAACAACCTGTACTCCCGGGAATTTTATGAACAGTCGCGGGCCCGGTTGAATCCGGGAGGCCTGATGATGCAATGGCTGCCGTTGCATCTGGTGGGGCCGTCAGACGCGCTGGCCATCATTAAAACCTTTCAATCGGTTTTCCCCCATACCAGCGTGTGGAACAGCTTTTTAACCCGCATCGTTCTGCTGGTGGGGTCCGAGGAACCCACGGTTCTGGACCGGCGCCACTTCGACCGGCAAATGCAACATCCGGAGATACGGAGCATGGCCCGGCAGATCGGGGTTCGCGATTTCGAGGACTTTATGGATTTTTATCTTGCGGAGGGAAAGGCTCTTGAACCCCTTATGGAAGGGGCGAACATCATCACCGATGATCGGCCGCTGCTGGAGCATTCGGCGGCGACGCTGATCCCGCCGCTGAAACGGGAAACGGACGAAACGTTTTTGAATCTGTTACGGTTCCGGGTAACGGGAAAACCGCCGGTGAGCGGCATGGATCCGGAGGAAAACAACAGGATGAGGGTTCTCTACGAAATGCGAACGGCCCAGCGGTTATCGATTTTCTCGCAACGCTACCAGGGACCGGGAACGCATGCGTTCGCGCGAAAAAACTACCGCGCCGGGCTGGAGCAGGTGAGGCTTTTTCTGGAAAAACTTCCGCAACCCTACATCCATTTGTCCGATAAAGGATGGCACTAACGCTCGTTCACGGGGCGGCGAACCCGGCCGGCTTTTTATTTTTTCCGGAAAGAAGGTTTTTGATATCTTTCGGGAACATTTCCCTTGCCCTTGAACATGTCTTTAAAAATATTAAATATCATTTTGCCGGCGAACAAAAATATCCCGATTAGAATGAGGTAAAAGAAAAAGTTGACCACTGAGGCCATGCCGCTGCCGTTTTCCATTCCCCACATGTTGTTGATCGAGTCCGTCACGCCTTTGATCCAGCCGATGATTCCCCCAAAAAATCCGACCGCACCGTCTGCGGCCCCCGAGAGTTTTTCCTTGGCCTCTTTGGATTCTTCGGCGGTCTCGCTGTTCGTATCCCTTTGAGACAGGTCTTCGGCCCAGGCGACCTCCGGGGAAATAAAAACATTAGCGGTGAATGTAAATAAAAAGGCAGCCAAAAAAGCCAAACCCGTCATTCCTGCCAAGCTGAACTTAAGATGCTTAAACAAAACAACCTCCTCTGGTAAATATTCGCCGGTTCATCAGGCAACGATCATATCCTGCACCTTGCCTAAACCCTCGGCATTCTTCAATAATTGTTCACCCTCCGGACTGATGCCATTGGCAAAAACATCCAGGTATTTCAAATCTGACAAAGTCAGCGCTTCGGCGAGAGCCTTGGCCCCCTCGTCTCCTATCTTATTTTGTGCCATATCCAGAGTCACCAGGCTGGAAAGATAAAGCGATTGTGATATGGCCCTGGCGCCTTCCGGGCCGATTCCATTTTTCCAGAGGTTCAAATACTTGAGATTGGAAAAATTGGAAGATTCCGCCAGAATTTGAACGCCTTCGTCCCCTATCTGGTTGCGTTCCAGGTGAAGCTCGGCCAGGCGGGTGATAATTGAGGATTCCGCCAAAGCGCGAAGGCCTTCCGGGCCGACTTCGTTTCTCTCCAGATTAAGGATTTCCAGGTTTTTCAAATCCTCACAGGCCGCGAGATACTTCATACCTGCGTCACCGATGTATTTGAGACGCAAATCCAGTATCCGGCCGTCAGGTGACAGGCAATCCGGAACCAATTGTTCTACCGGCTTATCATTGAAAGGCAAACTCATCAGCTTTTCGATGACTCCTTTAAAAACAGATTTACACAGTAGCTTAGTTTAACACGATCAGAGAAAAAATGGATAGCTCTGTATTATAAATTCATTATTTTCAAATAGATAAAGGAGCCGCCGGAGGGTCTCGCCTCATCCCGGAGCCGGGTTTTCCCTGCTTGCCGTGCCATGGAATCCCCGTTCGGCCAAATCCAACCGCTTTTAAATCAATTATTTCTTTCGGTGGTTGATGTCCGGACCGGAAAGAATAATAATGGATGAAGAAAGCATCAACTTTAAAAGAGTGCACCTTGATGGCTGAAAGTAACGCGCCCCATTTTAATCCGGAGACCCTGGCGGAGATTTCGTCCCTCAGCATCCGGGCCGTGCAATTGGTGGAGGGGCTTCTCTCCGGACAGCATCGCAGTCCTCATAAGGGTTCCAGCGTGGAGTTCGCGGAGTATAAGGACTATACCCCGGGCGACGATATCCGCCATATCGACTGGAAAGTGGTGGGCAAGACGGACAAGTATCACGTCAAGCAGTTCGAGCAATCCACCAATCTGAAATGCACATTGCTGGTGGATGCCAGCGGGTCGATGGCCTATGAATCCCCCGACCGGAAATCCACCGGGATGAGCAAGCAGGAATACACCCGGACACTGGTGGCGGCCATGAGTTACCTTTTGCTCAAGCAATTTGACGCCGCAGGCCTGACCCTGTTCAACGACCAGGTGGTTTCGCATATTCCCCCGCGCTCCAAGCCCTCCCATTTTCAGAACATCCTGAAGGGACTGGAGGAAATGGAATTCCGGGGAGTGACCCGTCTGGGAAAAGTGGTCGGGGATTTGATCGAACGCCTGCCCGGCCGGGGCATGCTCATTTTGATCACCGATTTATTAACACGCGATGATGATGTTTTCAAAACCCTCAAATTGCTCAGTTCCCGGGGGCTGGAGGTGATTCTCTTTCACATTCTTCATCCCGATGAGGTCAACCTCCCGTTCGAAGGCGACCTGGTTTTTGAATCCCTCGAAGACGATCCGGAATTGGGACTGGACCCGTTCGATATTCGCCAGCAGTACCGGCAAACCGTTCATGAGCAGATTGAGTCATACCGGAAAAACTGTCCTACGCTGGGCATCGATTATTTGTTCATGGAAACCACCGATCCGCTGGATCAAGCCTTGCGCTATTATCTTCTGCGCCGGAAAAGTTTACGTAAAATATGAATTTCGCTTTCACATCCCCGTGGTTTCTGCTGGGTCTTCTGGGCCTGGCCCTGCCGGTATTGATTCACCTGCTGACCCGCCGCCAGCAGAAGCGGATTAAATTTTCCGCCGTGTATTTGCTGGAGCAGGCCCAGAAACGCTCGGTGCGGAAATCCAAACCCAACCGCCTGCTTCTGCTGTTACTGCGTTGCCTGGCCATCACCTTCCTGTGCCTGGCGCTGGCCAACCCCATCCTCTCCTCCGGCGGACTGGAAGAACTCCTGGCCTCGCGCCCGTCCGCCAATGTGTTTATTCTGGACGACTCCTACAGCATGGCCGCCACCGGCGACGATCAATCCCTGTTTCGCCAGGCGGCACAAACCGCTTCCAGCCTCATTGAAAAAATGCCGGAGGGCAACCGTTACAGCCTGGTGCTGGCCTCGCAACCTGCGCGGATGGCGCAGGACTGGACAGGCAACAAGAGCGCGCTGTTGAAATGGCTGAAGGCGGCTCAACCCTCCCACCGGACCACTCACATCGGGCAAGCGGTGACCCTGGCCGCGGATTTGATGAATTCCGCTTCCCAAAAGGTCAAACGCATTTTTATTTTGACGGATATGGACCGGAACGGCTGGAACAAGGAGGAGTTTCCCGCCGCGGGAAAGGACGATTCTCTTTACCGGGTCAAAATCGTCGACTTCTCACCGTCACAAAAGGGAGTCAACCGCGCGCTGGTCAGCCAGATCAAACTGAACCAGGAATTTCTCACCAACCGGCGGGTGATCCGGGTACAGGCCACCGTCACCAACCTGTTACCGGACCGGGCCATTCAGCAGTTGCCGGTTACGTTATTCGTTGAGGGCAAGCGGCAGGGGGAGGGTTTTCTGGACCTGCCGGCCAAGGGACAGGCCACCCATGTGTTCACCTTCCCTCTGTTGAAAAATGAACCCGTCTCCGGTTATGTGGAAATCCAGGAAGACGCCCTGAATGTGGACAACCGAAGGCAGTTCGTTTACCAGCCCGACCAGAAAATCAAAGTTCTGATCGTTGATGGGGACCCGCGGGGCGTGGCCCATCAACATGAATCGTTTTATGTCGAAAAGGCCCTGAACCCTTTTTCCTCCCCCATGGCGGATATCGAACCGACGGTTTCAACCCTCGATGAATTTTCCCGCCGCGACCTGAAGCAATACTCCGTCATCATTTTGTGCAACGTCCGGGAACTGGCCATCGGGTTCGAACGGGAGCTGGAAAAATTCGTGCTGAAGGGGGGCACGTTGTTTGTCGCTCTGGGCGACCAGGTGAATCCGAAATTTTATAATGAAAAAATGGGAATGCTCCTGCCGGTTTCGCTGAAAACCCTCAACCAGGTGTCCCGCGGGGAAAAACCGTTCCATCTGCAGGCCGCAGAGTCCCATCCCGTCTTCAAAGTGTTCACCAAGAGCATGATGAGGCAAATCGGAGGCATCGCTTTTCACTCTCTGTACAGCGTCGAGCCCCGGAGAGGACGCGAGTTCAAAACTCCCATGCGCTTTACCAACCAGTTTCCGGCGGTGATCGAGTCGGACTTTGGCGAGGGCAAGGTGATTCTCTATACCTCCTCTATGGATCGAGATTGGAACGCGTTTCCCATTCACCCCACGTTCCTTCCCTGGATCCAGCGCTGGGTGAAATACACCGCGCAAAGCCTGGAAAGCCTCACCCGCCCGGACCTGCTGGTGGGCGCGCCGCTGGTTCTGGAGGAAGCGGACCCGGCGCCGCTGCTGGTTTCCCCAAGCGGCAAAATTTCCCGGGCGCGGATTCAACCCCCATCCCGTCTGGTCTTTGAGGATACCTTTCAGCCGGGGGTATACGAGCTTTACCAGCTTCCTTCCGCCACGCCTCCCCAAAAAGAATCCTCCCCGGTTCCCAAACAGTTGCCGCCCGAAGCGCGCCGGCATGGCAGTTTCGCCGTCAATATCGATCCCGCTGAATCGGCCCCCGGAAAATTGACCGAAAAAGAAATATCCGGTTTTTTCCCCGGCGCCCAGGTGGAGTTTTCCTCGGCCACTCAAGCCCTGCAAACCGCCGCCGTCAGCTCCGGGGTCCCCTTGACCACTCTATTGCTTTTACTGCTGGCGGTGATGCTGTTCTGGGAGGGATGGGTCGTCCGCAAAGAATAGTCCCGCGCGGCAGCCTGCCATCTGTTATAATGGCCCCACGATAAACTCCTGAAACCCTTTGTTTATGAACCGCCGGGCCAAAATTACCGTTTTATGCTTCGGAATGGTTTGCCTGTTCCTGGTCTCCCTGGCCGGAACCGCCCGGACCTATGGCGAGACCCGTGTCTCCGTTAAAGAAGAACTGGTCACTCTGCTGGCCCTGCCTGCGGACAAAATTGACCTGACCGAAACCCTCCTGCTCATTTCCCGGCACTGGGACCCGAAGCTGGATGCCGGTTCTTTAAAAGGCACTCTGGACCGGCTGGAGGAATCCGCCCGCCGGCAATTAAAAGATCACCCTTCTCCGAAGGAAACCGTGGAAATCCTCAGGCGGGTCATCCATCAGGAAGGAGGGTACCGGTACACCGAGCAGCTGGATCCGCAGGGCATTCCGCTCAACCCGGCGGAATTGTTTCTGCACGGCCTCCTGCAAACCCGGCGGGGTTATTGCATGAATCTGTCCCTGCTGTATCTCATTCTGGGAGAACGGCTGAACCTGCCGTTATACGGCGTTCCCCTGCCCAATCATTTCTTCGTACGCTACGAATCGGCGGAATACCGGGTGAACATCGAGGCGACGGAAGGCGGAGCGGCGTTTCCCGACTCTTTCTACCAACAGCGGTTTGGAGTGGCTCCGGGCTCGAAATATTTCATGACCGGCCTGAATAAAAAACAAACCCTGGGCGCTTATTTCTCCAACGTCGGGTTGGTGCTTTACCGCGCGGCCCGGCCGCAGGACGCGATCTTTTATCTGGAACAATCGGCGGAAATCAACCCGCAATCCATCGACGCCCTGAACAACCTCGGCAACATTTATTCGGATTTGCAGCAAAGGGACAAATCCATCAACGCCTATGAACGCGCCTTGAAGGCCGACCCCCGTAATTTCTCGACCCTGTTCAATCTGGGACTGGCGTACAGCCAGGCCAGAAACTATAAAAAGGGAGAGGAAGCTCTGCTGCAGGCGGCCCAGATCAATCCGGGTTTTTCCCGAACCCATGAAATTCTGGCACGCATTTACATGGCGCAGGGAAAGAACGCGGGCGCCCTGCTGCATTTCAAAATTCTCAACCGCCTGCAACCCGGAAACCTGATCACGCAATTAAATATCGGGACCCTGTTGATGGTGATGGGGCAGCCGGATATGGCACTCAAAATATTCCTGAAGATGCAGCGCCGGCATCCGGAGTCGCTGGAAGTCAACGCGCGGATCGCCGAACTGCATTATCAGCTGAAGGAATACCCGAAGGCGGTGGTGCAATACGAATACATCATCGGCAGGGCACCCAAAAGCCTGCAGAATTATATCCAGCTGGGATGGGTCCATTACAAAATGAACCGGTTGGACCGGGCCATCGAGGTCACCCGGCGGGGACTCGAAACCGCCACCATGCCCAACCGTCTCTCGCCTCTGGCGCAAATGAACCTGGGTTATTTTCATGTGCTTTCCCGGAAATTCGAAGAAGCGGAACAATGGTATCAGAAGGTGCTGAACACGGAGGACCCGGGGAACACCCAGGCGATGATCCAGGATTTGAAGGAAGGTTTGGGACAATATAAAGATATTCCGGAATTGCATTTTTTCGGCGGCTGGATTTTATCGAAAAGCGACAAAAAAGATGACGCTGAAAAATGGTTGCGCCGGTATCTGCAACAAGCGCCCGGGGGAACTCTGGCCGGCCGGGCCCGAGCCCTGCTGAAACAATCCCAGGCCTCGGTGCCGAAGAACATGATTGAAATCCCCCGGGGATTTTTCATCATGGGAGCCAATGGCCACGGCGAGGACGAACAACCGCAGCACAAGGTTTTCCTGGATGCATACTTTATCGACAAATATGAAGTCACCGCCGCCGACTTCGCGGAATTTCTGAATCAGGCCGACTCCCCGAAAAAATATTACCGGGGCAACAAATACAGCACGGTGGTGCTGGAAAAGCGGTACCGGCCGCGGGCGGGACTGGAGCATTATCCGGCCAATAACGTCACCTGGTTCGGGGCGGCGGCGTATTGCCGGTGGAAAAACAAACGCCTGCCCACGGAGGCGGAGTGGGAAAAGGCGGCAAGAGGTACCGACGGCCGGTTTTTCCCCTGGGGGAACGCCTCCGCCAGCCCCGCAAAGGCCCGATACCGCCAAAACTGGACCGAGGAAATCCGGCACAAGGTCATGGTTCCGGTCCATTCCATGCCCGAAGGCAAGAGCCCCTACGGGGTTTTTCACTTACTGGGCAACGTCAAAGAATGGGTGGACGACTGGTATGATCGGGAGTATTATAAGGAAGAAAATCATTCAATAAATCCCAAGGGACAAATCGGGGGGGAATTCAAAGTCCTCAAAGGCGGTTCCTGGAGAGACCTGCAATCCTTTGTTTACGCCTCGTTCCGGAGCAACAATGTTCCGAGTGCGGCGCTGGAGGATTACGGTTTTCGATGCGCGAAAAGCGGCCCGGAAAGTTCCACCCCTAAACGATTGACCTCCCTGGAATTTCCATTCATTCCCGTGATGGCGGGAGAGCAGGCTCCAGGAGGGCCGAAACAGTAATCATGATCGGTGCTATTGAAATCCTGATCATCCTGATCATCTTTGGGATCATCTACGGAAAAGACGCCATCGACAAAACTTACAAAAAGCGTCCCGATGAAGGGGTGGTGGAAAGTTTTGCAGTGGACGTCAAAGAGTTTTACGAGGAAAACCCGAAACGGATGGTTTACATCGTCGCCGGAGGAGTCGGCGGTATAACCTTCCTTGGACTTCTGATTTACTGGGCTTTCACCCGGACCGACCTTCCGAAAATACTGGGGCTGGCTTGACGGTTTACCCCTTCAGTATTTAAAACCGTTGTTCCGAACATGAAAATAGGGTTCCCCGCCCTTGAGTATTTTCCCGCCGACAATTTCTCCCACGTACAAAATATGATCGCCGAAAGCGGTTTGCTCTCTAAGCTCGCATTCCAGATAAACCGCCGCCTCCTTCAATATTTTGATATCGTGAAGGCCCTTGGTCACCTTGAGACCTTCAAAGACCGAGGTGCCGGGCGCCGGAGCCTTGAAAAAATGTTTCATCAGATCGCTGGAATCCTTGCCCAACACGTTCACAATAAAAGACCGGGACGCCTCCACCAAAAGACGGGCATGACGCGCCACCCCCAGGGCCACCGTCACCGCCGGAGGATCGAACGAACACTGGTTCACCCAGCTGGCCAATACCGCATCTTCCTGGTCCTTGAATTTCGCAGTCACGATAAACAAACCGCTTGGAACTTTTCCCAAGGCCTTTCCCACTTCTTTTTTATTCTTCAATGTCTGCTCCTTGCTGATCCGGGGTTTCGAACTTTAGATGGACGGTTATTATACCTGAAAACCGCCTTCGGGGATTCCCATTCCCTTCTCCAAACTGGAATTATTTTTTATTGAGGGACCGGAATTTTTTTAAGGCCTTGATCAGGGCGACCTGGGATACCCGCCCCTCCGAAACCAGAATCTCTCCCAACAACCGGTTGGTATGGGTCTGCTGTTCGAGGAGGGTGTTTACCTGCTCCTGATTCAACAGCCCCATTTCCACGGCCAGCGTTCCGAAAGCCCGGCCTCCCGCTTCCTTCTTTCTCTGCCGGGACAAGATGCGGAACAATTGCTGGTTGTTGATCCATCCCTTTTGCAGAGCCAGCCGGCCCAGCGGCATCCGGTCGGTTTTCTGGATGGTCAGCGCGCGGACCAGATCCTCCTCGCGGATGATGTTCTCCCGAACCAGATATTCTCCAAAGACCATGCCGGATGCCTTTCTATTTGGTTCTCATGCCAAACACCCCGTCCCAATCCGGGGGTGGGGGATGGTGTTGAAACGTGATGCAACGTTCAAAGTAAGTGAGGGAGGGGCCGTCGTCTTCATACCGGTCCAGCGCCTGTTCGAAACAGGTAATGCCCTCCTCCCACCGCTGATTTTTATAATGCTCCAGCCCTTCCCTGAAAAACGGCAGAATGGCGCGGATGTTGTCATCCATCTCCCCCTTGCGTCCCAGCAGTTCGTAGATTTTAATCGGCTCCCCCTTGCCCACCACGCGGATAGAATCCAGCTCCCGCGCTTCAATATCGTGCTGCGCCAGTTGGTGGGTGTATTCACTGATCATGGTATGAGTCTGGTACTGTTTGTTGACGCCTTCAAGGCGGGCCGCCAGGTTGACCGGATCGCCGATCATGGTGTAGTCGAAGCGGTTTTTCGATCCCATGTTACCGACCACCACCTGTCCGGTGTTGATGCCGACACGCATGAACAATTCGTGCCGGCCTTCTTTTTTCCATTCCCCCCTCAATTCGGCCAGACGCTTCTGCATATCCAGCGCGGCGTAGCAGGTCCGGGTGGCATGGTCCTGAAAATCGATGGGGGCGCCGAAAAACGCGATGATCGCGTCGCCTTCAAACTTGTCCACGGTTCCTTCATAGCGCATGACGATATCGGTCATCTCGGTCAGGTAATCGTTCAGCAGGTCCACCAGTTCCTCCGCCTTCAACCGTTCGGCAATGGTGGAGAACCCCGCCACATCGGAGAAAAACGCGGTCAGGACTTTGCGCTCGCCGCCCAGTTTGAGGAGGGTGGGATTTTCCACCAGGCGGTCCACCACCGCCGGCGCCAGGTACTGGCTGAACGCTCCCTTGATAAACCGCTTTTCCCTTTCCTCAAACGTGAAGCGGTACAACGTCAGTCCAAAGTAAACCAGCAATTGGGAAAACACCGGATAGACGGTATGCACCCACAATCCCTGCCGGGCAAAGAACACATAGTCCGCCACCAGATACCCGAAGATGCCCGCCACCAGAAAGACCGCCGTCCCGAACGCCTTGAAATACAGGGCCGCCAGGCCCAGCATCAAGCCCGTTCCCAGAATCACCAACATATCCAGCACCGGAACCCAGGAGGGGCGCTGCAGAAAATCCTGCTGGAGAATGTTTTCGATGATGCTGGCGTGCACCTCCACGCCCGGAAACAACGGACCGTAGGGGGAGGTGTGCAGATCGTGAAGCGCGGCGCCGGTGGCGCCCACCAGGACGATTTTATTCTTCAACTGATCCGCGCCTACCGACCCGTTCAGAACATCGGACGCGGAGAAATGCGTAAACGTCCGCTCCGGCCCGTAATAGTTGATCAGAAAGTGGCCCTGTTCCGAAACCGGAATGGGAATGTCTCCCAGCCGAATCTCCGCTATTCGATCCGGAAAGACTCGAACCGCGGAGTTCAGGCGCGTGGCCTCCCGCAACACCTGCAGGCTGAGCGGAGGAAACAGCGCCTCATGGTGCGCCTGCACCATGGGCACCCGGCGGATGACCCCGTCCCTTTCCGCAACGTAGGACGTGTAACCGGCACTGTTGGCGGCGTTCATCAGCGCCGACAGGCTGAGTCCCACGGCATACAGGGTCGGCAGAAAATCCGTCCGGGCGGGAGTTTCGCTGAACTGAGCCAGCGAATACTGGGAGAAGTCCAGCAGTTGAAATTCCTTCTCGCCCATGGCCTCGGCGGACCCCCGGGCCTGCTCTTCGTTGGGATACACAAAATAGCCCAGCACCGCCCTTTCGGAGCGCCGCAGGGCGTCGGCGAACCGGGAATCCGAATCCCCGACCTGCTCCAGCCAGCTCATCAGTTTTTTGCGGTCCATTCCGGTCAGGTCCTTGTCGGCGATCTCACTGCGGACCTGGTCAAAGGGAATATAAATATCTTTTTCGGGAAACAGCAGATCAAGCCCAATGACTGCGGCACCGGATTGCGACAATTTCTCAACCAAATCCGCCAGACGGGTACGGGGCCAGGGCCATCGGCCCTCTTGTTTCAGGCTGGCTTCGTCAATGGCGACAATCACCGCCTGGCCGGAGACCGGCCGCGTCCCGCGCAGGGAAACCTTCAAGTCGTAAGCCTTGAGCTCCAATATTTGGAAAAACGGCAGATGCAGAGAATAAAGGTACAGGGAGACCAGGGTGATGAACAGGGAAACTGTAAAGGCATTCAGCCGGCGGATTTTCATGGAGGGATTTTAGCACATGGAGACCCGTTGACGGGTCAAACCGGAGGCGGATGGACCGGCTTCGCAGGAACGCCCTACCCTAACAATCCGGACCGCCATTCTGTAAAAAATCGGTGAGGAAAGTACCCAGAGACCCCTGCTGTATGGCATCCCGATGGTCGGGTACCGGCTCCTGGCTCCCGGCGATATTTCCATTCAAAATCAGCCGGTCGGTTTCCTGAAACGAATCGGTGGTGGCATTAATGCTGTTGGCGGAAATATCAATATCCCGCGCCGACGAGATCACGCTCCCATCGGCAACATTAAAATCTCCGACGCCGTTGTTATCACTATCCGCCCGGGCGATGAAATCTCCCTCCAACGTACTCACATCGGCGTTGACATTGATATCGTTAAAGGCGAATAACTGCAGGGAGCCGAAAGTCGAAGCCGTTCCTTCCAGATTGATGTCCTTGCCGGACGCCAGAATCAGCGAATCCTGAATATTGACGGTATCGGCCGCCTCCAGGCCTTTGACATTGATATTGCCGTCCGTGGAGAGCAGGAGGTTTTGCGCGAAGATATTGCTGAGTTCCGATCCACCGATGTTCGATCCACTGGGATCGCCGGAATCCAGGTTCAGGGTTCCCCCGTCCGACAGGACGAACAGAACATCGGAGGAACCGCTGTTGAGGGTTCCGTCCAGAGTCAGGTCATGCCCCAGGATATCGATGAAACCGTTGTTGGTGAACAAAGTGGCCCCGGCGCCCACGATCAAAGAGCCGGCCCCGTTTTGATCGCTGTCCGCCCGGAGATTCAGGTTCAACCGGTCGCCGCCGCCCGGGTCGCTGGTAAAAATACTATTATTGAATATGATGTCGTTGTGCGCGCTCAGGAACAGAGTGCTGTTTCCGGTACCGTTATAGTCGAGGTCGGCATTCCAAACAATGTTGCCGGTCGAAGGAGCGACCTTGATCGCGGGGTCGCCGGTAGTGATCCGAACCTCGGAGTCGGCTTTGAGGGCGGCGAGAATCAAATCCACACCCAGTTGAGAATCGGCTTCCAGCGGTTCGAAAGGATCCGAGTCATTGATCCCGGTATTCCCGGAACCCTCGACGACTTCAATATTGCCGGGGTCGATCAGCCACACGCCCCCCTGACCCTCCGGTGCGCTGACATCCGGGTTTTGAGTGATCACCAGGCCCAGCCTTCCCGAGGTTTCCACCCAGCCGCCGTCGCCCCCCTCGGGACCTCCGCGCGCGCTGATCCGGCCATGGACCTGCGTGGCTTCCTCGGACCAGATCACCACCGTCCCGCCGTCACCCGATTCGGTGGCATCGGCGAGAATGACCGTATCCTGGCCGATATAGGAGGCCTGGGCGGTAGGCACCTCTCCGCGGCCCTGATGATCCCCCCCGATCAAGACCGTACCGCCGCCCGCCCGGCCGGAAACATCCACCACCGCGGACTCAAACAGACCGATACTCTGGCCCAGGATTTGCACCGTTCCTCCCGAATCGCCGGAATTTTGACCGGAACCATCCAGAGTGCCGGAAACGCGAACAATCCCCTGATCCCCCCCGGACAGAATGATTTTGCCGCCCTCCTTTTGCACCGTTTGAGCCTGAATGACCCCGGAATGATTGACGACGTTGCCAATGATGTCGCCCGCGTTCATCGCGGTTAAAAACACCCGGCCGCCGTTTGCCTGTATCAGGCCGGAGTTGTCAATCCGGTCCTGTAAAATTTGTCCATTGGTGTCGGTGACCATTCCCGACACTTCCTCGGTCACCGCAAAACTGATCAGCACGTCGCCGTTGAAATCCACCGTCACCGCCGTCCCGGAACCCAGAGCCACGGATCCCAGGTCCGCCACCACGATCGACCCCTCGTTCACCACCGCGGGCGCCATCAGGCTGGCGTAATTCCGGGCTCGAATGGTTCCCCGATTGATGATGGCGGCAAGCGCTTGATCGGAATCCTGGTTAAAATCATATTGACGGTTGAGGAAATCCTCGTTGGAAATGTTAAGAGTAGAAGCCAGAAACCCGTGGACGTCCACCACCGCTCCCTGGCCGAACACGACGCCGGAGGGATTGATCAGGAAAACCTGGCCGTTTCCCGAAAGCTTGCCGAGAATCAAACTCGGATCCGTGCCCACCACCCGGTTCAACGCCACCGCATGGGTTCCCGGCTGGTTGAAGGTTACGGATTCGGTGGACTGGATACTGAAGCTCTCCCAGTTGGCGATCAGGGATGAACTGTTCTGCTGGATGACCAGGTCCTGGCTGGAGGTTTGCTGGATAGCGCCGCTTCCCGAAACGATCTCTCCCTCCGAGGGAAGGGCAAACAGGCCGGCCGGATGAATCAACCAGAGGACCATCAGGAGACGGATCCCCAGCCTTGGCCGCCGTTTCATTGGATTTGGGTTGAGCCGACTCATCTTTTCCCCATGATTATTTCCGTTCAGCCGGAAGTGCAGGGATCATCTTCATCATCTTCAAACAAATCGTATTCTTCCTTCAGGGCATCCATCACCGTGGATCCCTGGCGGGGTTTTTCCCGGTAGCGGGACCCCACCCAGCCCATAATCACCTGCTGAATGAGATTTTTCTCCGGTCCGGTCAGCGCTTCCGGCTCGGTCGGCGGTTCGCCAAGGGAAATGATGGTTTTCATCATCGGCCCCACGATCACCTCGCCCATCACCGCCTCATCCGCATTCGCCACTTTAATGAACCCGGCCTGGTTGGCCACCAGGGTTTTGAGTCGGGAAATGCTGATGTATCCCTTGGTCCCGCGTGCCGCGATATTAGCGGTGGGGGACAGAATTTTAAAATGGGACTGCGGATGCTTTTGTTCTTTATTGACGATATACATCGATATGCCGTGCCCGATGGTTATGACCCCCTGGCGCAGTTTTTCTTTCGGGTCATAGAGATAAGAGGAAACCCGCATGCGGGAATTGGGACCCAGGGCCATCAGACTGGAATCTTCAAACAATATCCGGAGCCGGCTTTTGCGTCCGGTTCGAAATTCATCCGTGGCGTAGACCAATTGTTTCGGCTGAACTTTCTGCCAGGCCGGCAAAGAGACCGGCACCGCTTTCCCTTCAGTCACCTCCGCCACCGGTTCCTGGGACCCCGCAGGAAGATATTCTGCGGAACCTATAATCGCGATCACCCGGCCGATGGGTTTTTTATCCGCCCAGACCTGGGCCGGAATTACAACAAGGACTAAGAATGAGCAGAATAAGGTCCGCCAGAATTTTACTTTCATCCTCTACTCCAATGAGGCTAATTATTGGGGTTGGTTACAAGGCCACATTATATGCGTAAATGTAAATAAAAGAAGGAAAATATGGCCGCCCACCGACTGTTTACCCCAATAGGGTTATTTTATAATGGGTTAGAAACCAGAAAAATTTTGAAATTCCGGCTTTTAAGCTCCTGAACGGACCGTTGAAATTCCAGAGATATCAAAATCTGGCATTTCCAGAGCTAGAAGGAAATCATGCCGTTGAGGTAAAGGGTGCTGGAAGAGCCGTCGGAGGGGTCCGGCCCTTTAAAAACCGGAAAGCCATAAGCCAGCGAAAAACTGACGGCGGGGTAGTATTTTCCGATATTGGGGATGTTCAAGCGGAAGCCGGCTCCGGCGCCGCTGAGTGAAATGTCGCGCTCCCCGGGTTGCTTGTCGACGATGAAGGTTTTTCCATGGTCCAGAAATCCGAAGATGGACAGAATCTGGTCCAATCGCTTCAATTGGGAATTCTGGGTCAACGCCACCTTGAAAGGGAAAGGCACGACATACTCAATGGAAGCGGTGAAACCCACATCCCCGGCGGCCTCGGCCAGGGGATAACCTCGTACGGTACCGAACCCCCCCACGGCAAACTGGTCCGGGGAAAGCACCCGGCGGTTCACCACCTGACCCGCGCCATTGATCACAAAATAGGTCTTTCCCAGAAAGGCGGACTGGTAGCGGCTGAGGCTCAGGGAGGCGATAAAGACATCCCCGCGGCCCAAAAATCTGGAATTGAACGGATCGGTGGTATCTCTTTCGCTGAATCCCTGCTGCAGTCTCAGGTTATAAAACGTACGGGCGCGAAACGGGTCCCGGAAGAAACCTCCCAATTCAAGAAAGGCGTCGCGCAGTTTATCGTCGCTGGTTACGGTGTCGGCCTGGTTGTTCTCAAAATTCCGGACTTCTCCGCCCAGCGTCAGATGCATTTCGGAATTGCGGGTCCGGAAGAAGGAAAGATTGATCTGGCCCGTGAAAATATTGGATTCGCCGCCGGCATTGAGCGCCACCAGATTCTCGCCCAGATTAAATTCGGCAAAGGTGTATCCAAAGGTCACAGAGGTTCCATAAGGCCCCACCGGGAAGGTGTAGGAGGGGCTTATAAATTCCTGATCCCCGTTGGACTTCACTCCGCGCAGGGTCAACCGGTCGCCGAAGACCAGCAGGCTTCCGCCTTCGGCGGTTATCCCGTAGCGCTGTTCCCCTGTGAACCGGGAACCGAAGTTATCTCCATCCACGGCAATCCGGAAGGGCCGGGATTCCTCCACTTTCAATAACAAATCCGACGTGCCGAATTCTTCCCCCGGTTTCAGCACGGATTTGACATCCAACCCCAGAATACCTTTCAGTTGAAGCAGGGTCTTTTCCAGGGCGCTTTCGGTCAGCGCCGGATTTCTATACAGCGGGTCCAGCCAGGCGAGGATATCCTCCCGGTCGAACCAGTCGTTGCCTTCCACGACGATTTGACCGATGCGGCCTTCCACCACCTGGATTTTCACGACGCCGTCGACAATTTCCTGCTCCGGCAGATAGGCGCGGGACAGAATGTATCCCTCTTGCGCATATAGTGAAGTGATTTCCTGGGCGATCAAATGCAGGACCCCCAGGGTGGCTTCCAGTCCGTCTCCCACATCCAACAGCGGGGCGATGGTTTCGTCATCGATCAAGGTATTTCCTTCGACCACGAATTTTTTAACAATGAACTTGGGACCCTCGCCCGGGTCAACCACTTTGCGGCTGTCCTCCACGGACAAATCCGGTTGCTCTTCGGCCGGGGCTCGGAACCGGGGCTGGGATTGTTCGAGGGCTTTCTGCCCCACCCCGGACTCCCCCGCCGGCGGCACGGTCACCTGGGCCGTCACCAGCGAAGGAAACCCCACGAGAACCACGGCCACCGTCCACCACAGATCCCGCCTCAAAATGTTCCTCCAGGGTTTCACCATAAGGACGTCCCGAATTTTCATTTGCAGGTCATAAAGGATCCCCCAAAGCCGCCAGCGGCCCGTTATGGATGGGATCATTCATAATAAAGGGCGGCTGATTATATATCAGGCCTAAAGAGGAAACAATATAAGGTGGGGGGGAATAACGGAACCCATACTAATTCAGGCGCGATTATTTTTCAATGGAAACCTTCCATCTTCCGGGAACCGGTTCCCGGCAATCGGGGCAGGCCCCGTCTTGGAGGAAATTGGAGAGAATCTGGTATCCATACCGTTCGATCAGGGTTTGGCCGCATTTCGGGCAATGGGTGTCCTCGGTGTCACCCACCTCACCGGGCCGGTTGCCGGAATACACGAATTTAAGTCCGGCCTGTTTACCGATGGTTCGAGCGCGGATCAGAGTTTCCACCGGGGTGCTTCCCCGATCGACCATTTTGTACAGAGGCCGAAAGGCCGTCACGTGCCAGGGTATATCCACGGAAACCGAGGCGATGAATTCCGCTATCTGCGTCAGTTCCTCATTGGAGTCGTTGTAATCGGGAACGACCAGGGTGACGATTTCCGTCCAGAAACCCATGGCATACACCTGGCGAATGGTCTCCAGAACCATTTCGAAATGGCCGCCCAGCTTCAGATATTTTTTCCGGTCGAAACATTTGAGGTCGATTTTGAACAAATCCAGCCAGGGCCGCACATACTCCAGCACTTCCGGAGTCCCGTGTCCGTTGGAAACATATCCCGTCACCAGGCCGCGTCCTTTGGCTTCTTTAAAAACTTCGATCGCCCACTCGGAAGTGATCAACGGCTCGTTGTAGGTGGAAACTATGATTTTGGATTTGTGCTGTTCCGCCAGATTGCAGAGGTCAGCCGCGGAGATCCGATCGAATTGAAGGGTGGAAGCGTCATCCCGAAGGGTCTGGGAGGTGAACCAGTTCTGGCAGTAGGAGCAACGAAAATCACATCCCAGCATTCCGAAGCTCAGCGCCTGCGAACCCGGCATAACGTGGAAAAAGGGCTTTTTCTCAATGGGATCGTTTTGAACCCCCGCCGCGTAATCGAAAGGGACCTTCAACACGCCGTTGCTGTTGAACCGGACTTTGCAAACCCCCTGTTGTCCGGGTTTCAACTGACAGCGATGACCGCACGCGGTGCAAATCAACTTGCCATTTTCCAGGGGAAGGAACAAATCCCCCGGCCGCGTGGCCTCCTCCAGTAATGATTGAGCCGTGGGTCCCATAACCCACCTCCATGCCCTCCCGATTATTGAACCCGGGCACTCACCTCAGGGCGCTCGCATCACCATGGTCATTCGGTGGTCACATTCTCGTTTTTTTCCAAAGCGCCTATTAAAGAATGCCAGGACAAACTCGCGCATTTGATCCGGGAGGGAAACTCGCGAATGCCCTTAAACAGGGCCAATTTACCCAGGTGATGCTCCTGCTTATCCGGATCCATCTCACCCAGCACCATGCGGTGGAACTCTTCGAAAATCAGCTTCGACTCATCTACTTTTTTGCCTTTCAGGAAACCGGTCATCAGGGAAGAACTTGCCTTGGATATGGCGCACCCCGAACCCATGAAACTGATGTCCTCGATCACCTCGTCATCGTTGATTTTCAGATAGACCGTATAATCGTCACCGCACAACGGGTTGAATCCATGACAGGCATGTGTGGCCTCCGTCATTTCCCGAAAATTTCTCGGCTTTTTATTGTGGTCCAGGATCACCTGCTGGTACAGTTCGTTATCGTAAGACATTCCGAAAGTTCCTTTAAAACCGGGACTGAATTCCCCGGCCCAGGTTTTCCCTCTGTAATTAATATAATCCCTTACACCCTTTTGGCATTGAAATCAGTATAAGAGGTCCCTGAGGGAAAACCAACTTAATTTGGGTATAGCAAAAATGTGGCTCAGGAAAACAACTTAATGGCCCGCCGGATGCTGGCGCCCAGCGCATCGAGCTCTTCATACTTGTTGTAAAACGAAACCGAAGCGCGGGAGGTGGCCGGAACGCCGAATCGCTGCATGGTCGGCTGGGCACAATGGTGACCGCCTCGAACCGCGATGCCGTCCTGATCCAAAAGCGTCACCACGTCATGCGGATGAATGACGTCGATATAAAAGGACAGGATGCTGGCTTTTTGCCCGGCGGTACCAATGAGCTTAAGCCCGTCGATTTCCGTCAAAACGCGGGTGCCGTATTCCAGCAGGGCGTGTTCATATTCAGCAATTTTTTCAAGGCCGATTTCCTGCAGGTAATCGATCGCCGTCCCCAACCCGATGACCTGGGTGATTGCCGGAGTACCCGCCTCGAACCGTGCCGGGGGATCGGCGTACAGGGTTTTCTCAATCGTCACCTGCCGGATCATGTCGCCGCCCGTCACGTAGGGAGGCATCTCCTTCAGCAGATCATATTTACCGTACACTCCGCCGACGCCGCTGGGGGCGTACATTTTGTGGCCGGAGAAGGTGTAAAAATCGCAATCCAGCTCCTGCACGTCGATTTTCATGTGCGGTGTGCTCTGCGCTCCGTCGATCAACACTTTGGCGCCGGCCTCATGCGCCAGGCGAATGATTTCCTTCACCGGGTTCACCGTTCCCAGGGCGTTGGAGACATGGTTGACCGCCACCATTTTCGTCTTCGGGGACAACAGCTTCTGGTATTCCTCCATGATGAGTTCGCCGCGGTCGTTGACCGGAATCACTTTCAGGCGCGCCCCCCGCTCCTCGCACACCACCTGCCAGGGCACGGTATTGGCGTGATGTTCGATATTCGAAATGATGATTTCATCGCCTTCCTTCACGAACTGCTTGCCGAAGCTGTAGGCCACCAGGTTGATCGCCTGGGTGGTGCCGGCGGTGAAAATGATTTCCTTGGGGCTGGCCGCGCCGAACAGATTGGCGGTTTTCTGCCGGACCTCTTCGAACATCTGGGTGGCCTTCTCGCAAAGCTTATAGGCGCCGCGGCGCACGGTGCCGTATTCCTCGGTATCGAACTGCCGCACCCGTTCGATCACCTGCCGGGGTTTCTGGGTGGTCGCCGCGTTATCCAGGTACACCAGCGGTTTGCCGTGCACCCTTTGCGACAGCACGGGGAAATCCGCGCGTATCTGATCCACGTCAAACGGAGGTTTGACAGTGGTCACCGTATCTGTTTCAGGCATGTTTCGCCTCCAGTTTCTTTAAAAGTATTCCGTCCAAATCCGCCACCACATCGGGAAACGGAATGGTCTGTATCAGGCTGTCCACGAAGCTGGTGGTCAACAGCGATTGCGCCAGCTCTTCGGACAGGCCGCGGGTTTTCAGGTAAAACAATTGGTCTTCATCAATCTGCCCGACCGTTGCCCCGTGGGAACATTTCACGTCATCCGCGAAAATCATCAGATTCGGTTTGTTGTCGGCGTGCGCTTCGTCCGACAGCATGAGATTGTTGATCAACTGATCGGAATAGGTCAACTGCGCTCCCTGGTCAACGATCACCGTGCCGTCGAAACTGGAGCGGCCTTTGTCGTTGATCACATTTTTAAACAGCTGATGACTGGTGCAATGCGGCGCTTCGTGATGGATGCGGATGAAGTTGTGCACCTGTTCCTCATTCACCAGGATCGAGGCCCCATTCAGAATCGCTTCGGCGCCTTCATCCTGCAGATGGATTTGGTAGTGATGCCGGGTGATGCGGTTTCCGGAAGAGGCGTTGCGGGCGTAAAACCGCGCGTCGCGCGAAAGGCGCACCCGCGTCTTGGACAGGTGCCAGGACTGGGGATCGTCTTTCTGAACCTGGCTGAGGGTCACCCCCGCGCCGTCCTTGACGATTAAATCACTCACCGTATTGACGCAATAGTTTCCGCGCGTTCCGGCATAGACCGGGATCAGCTTGAGTTCCGCTGTTTCTCCCAGCCGGACGACCAGGCGGGGATAAGAGACGGCGGAACCGGAGGAGGCGCCGGTGGATACGTAAAGCAATTGTACCGGACAATCAAACGTGGCTTTCTTGGGAATATCGATCAATACCCCGTGCTCCATAAACGCGCCATTGAGTGCGGCGAACACGTCATTTTCATTTTCCAGGGCGTCCACCAGGACCTTTAGGATTTCCGGATCGCTGACGGCTTCGGTCAGGCATTGAATCTTGAAGGCGTCGCCCAATGCCGAAAGGTTGGAAAGGTTTTCCTGGTATGCGCCGTTGACGAACACCATCACGCTGTTTTTGCAGGCGGGATAAACGCGGCTCTCCACCCAGCCGGTATCGACCGGAGCGTCTCCGGCAATCTGAAAATCCGTTCCGGCCAGATCGTGCGTGTTGACGAAGGTGTACATCTCGTGTTTTTTATGCGGAAACCCGAGAGTTTCAAAGCGGCGAATGCCCGCCTCGTGGACCGGACGCAGAACGGGTTTGGCCTGGTCTCCCGCCAGGAAGCTTTTATGCTTTTCAAGCACCTTGGCTTCCGGAGCTTCGGTTTTTTGTATCGTAGAACCTGACATATTAATTTCCCGATTGCGCCGGGGCGGTGACCCAGTCGTAACCCTGCTCTTCCAGCTCGTGGGCCAACTCCTTGCCGCCGGATTTGACGATCTTGCCGCCGGAAAACACATGAACGAACTGCGGCTCGATATAATTCAGCAGACGCTGGTAATGGGTGATCATGACCAGCGCGTTGTCTTTGTGAATCAATTTATTGACGCCCTGCGCGACCACTTTGAGCGCGTCGATATCGAGACCGGAATCGGTCTCATCCAGAACGGCCAGCACGGGATCGAGCACGGCCATCTGGAGTATTTCGTTTTTCTTTTTTTCTCCGCCGGAGAAACCTTCGTTCAGAAACCGGTCCTTGTACTTCCTGTCCATGCCGACCAGTTTCATTTTTTCGTCGAGAATTTCGTCGAAGTCCAACGGATCGACCTCATCCTCGCCCCGCTTCACCAGCTTGGCGTTGTAGGCCATGCGCAGAAACTCGGCGTTATTCACGCCGGGAATCTCCACCGGGTATTGGAATCCGAGGAACACCCCGGCCAGCGCCCGCTCCTCCGCGTCCATCTCCAGCAGGTCTTTCCCGTTAAAGGTGATGCTGCCCTGCATCACATCATACGAGGGGTGTCCCGCCAGAACTTTCGACAGCGTGCTTTTGCCGGACCCGTTGGGACCCATGATGGCGTGAATCTCTCCGGGGTTGACCGTCAGCGAAACGCCCTTGACGATTTCGGTGCCTTCGAACCCCGCGTGCAAATCCTTGATTTCGAGTAATGACATAATGGTATTCAACCTTGTTACGAATATTTAAATACAGATAAAAACAACATTCCCCTCCTTACCAAGGAGGGGATACAGGGGAGGTTATCATACCCCCACCTCAATCCTCCCCTGGGTAAGGGGAGGAAGAATGTTTCCGCCGGCCAAGCTGGGTCCAGCGTCACGCTGGTTAGCCGACGCTGTTAATTTCATAACCTCGGCTGGCGAAGAAAACTTTTCAAAAGCACTTATCTCCCCCGGCCAAGCTGGGTCCAGCGTCACGCTGGTTAGCCGACGCTGTTTTCGAGCTTGAGCGTCAGCAGTTTCTGGGCCTCGACGGCGAATTCCATCGGCAACTGTTTGAACACCTCTTTACAGAAACCGTTGATGACGGCGGTAATGGCGTTCTCCCGAGAGATGCCGCGCTGTTCGAAATAGAACAACTGCTCCTCGCTGATCTTCGAGGTCGACGCCTCATGCTCCAACTGTACCGAGTTGTTGGCGGTTTCGATATACGGGAACGTGTGGGCGCTGCACTGGTCACCGACCAGCATGCTGTCGCACTGGGTGTAGTTGCGCGCTTGGGCGGCGCCCTTGTTCACCTTGACCTGGCCGCGGTAACTGTTGCTGGACTGATCGGCGGAAATCCCCTTGGAGATGATGCTCGACTTGGTGTTCTTGCCGATATGGATCATCTTGGTGCCGGTATCGGCCTGCATGTGGCCGTTGGTCAGCGCCACCGAATAGAACTCGCCCTGCGAGTTGTCGCCCTGCAGGATGCAGCTGGGATACTTCCAGGTGATGGCGGAACCGGTCTCGACCTGCGTCCAGGAAATCTTGGAATTATCACCGGCGCATTTACCGCGTTTAGTGACGAAATTATAGATACCGCCCTTGCCGGTTTCCGGATCGCCGGCGTACCAGTTCTGCACGGTGCTGTACTTGATCTCGGCGTTGTCCAGCGTCACCAGCTCCACCACCGCGGCGTGCAACTGGTTGGTGTCGAACTGCGGCGCCGTACAACCTTCGAGATAGGATACGTAACTGTTTTCGGCGCAGACGATCAGCGTCCGCTCGAACTGCCCGGTTTCTTCGGTATTGATACGGAAGTAGGTGGACAGCTCCATTGGAGAAATCGTATCCGGCGGAATGTACACGAACGACCCGTCGGTGAACACGGCACTGTTGAGCGCGGCGTAGAAATTGTCGCCCCCCGGCACCACGGTGCCCAGATATTCTTCCACCAGTTCGGGATATTCCTGCACCGCCTCGGAAATCGGGCAGAAAATGATACCGACTTCCATCAGCTTCTGCTTGTGGGTGGTGGCGACGCTGACACTGTCGAACACCGCATCAACGGCGACGTTGGACAGGCGCTTCTGTTCGTCCAGCGGGATGCCCAGTTTCTCGAAGGTACGCAGCAGTTCCGGGTCCACTTCATCCAGACTTTTGAGTTGTTTCTTCGGCTTCGGTGCCGAGTAGTAGGAGATGTCCTGAAAATCGATCCGCGGATATTGCACGTTCGGCCAGGTGGGCTCCTTCATGGTCAGCCATTTTCGATAGGCCTTGAGCCTGAAATCGAGCATGAACTTCGGCTCTTTCTTCTTCTCGGAAATGGCGCGGATGATGTCCTCGTTCAACCCTTTCGCAAAAGTATCGGCGTCGATCTTCGTCTGAAAACCGTATTTATATTCACTTTTTTCCCAAACCTCGTCCACGTCCGTGGTTTTGGATTGTGTTTCTTCGCTCATAAGTAAAACTCCTGCGCTCCCTTATCCGGGAACGATAGTATTTGGGGTCACCTGCAGATCGTTGTAGATATCTTTCCGCAACGCCTGCTCAATGTAGGACAAGGTGGCTCCCAGCGAAGACCCGCAACTGCCGCAGGCCCCCTGATATTGAATAATGACTTTTTCGCCATCGATCACTTCCATCACTGTCACGTTTCCCCCGTCGTTCATCAACGCGGGACGCACCTTTTCATCCAGCACCATATTGATCTGCTGAATCTGTTCTTCCTCGCTCAATCCCAGCCAGGCCTGCTCCTGAAGGGTGAGTTCCTTCATGCCTTTGGCCTTGCCGTCTTCCTTGTTGATTCCGGCGGCGGCCTGGGCCACGGCAAAGGCGGCGGGATAGTTTTCCTTAATGAGCTTCAACATCTCCGGCACGTTGCCGAACGCCAGTTTCTTTGATTCCGGGACGGCGGACACTTCCGGGTCGTCCCTCAAAGCCCGCTCGACATCCGCCCCCAGCAGGGAGCAGGCCTCGTCAATGGTGAGACCTTTGACCATGGAGCTGAGGGTTTCGCCGATGGCCACGGACACTTTGCCGCCATACGCGAAAAACTTGGCGCTGTAGATGCGGTCCTCTTCGATATCCACCAGCCAGTACAGCTTGGTATCCTTGAACTTGGCCTCCACCAGGGCCATGCCTTTTTCGGCGGCTTCTTCCTGGTAATAGGCGCCCCGGTTCTTCGGACTTTTGGCGGCGGCCTCGAATTTCTCGGAAAATTTTTCTTCAGTCACTGACATTATTATCTCAATCGCCGGGGAAGTTCCTAACTCACCATAAAAAAGGACCTTATCCCGGACTGCTAGAATCTCAGCCTCATTCTATATCAAATTCCATGTGGAATCCTGAATAATAAATCAAATATCGATCGATATCAATCCACCATTAGATGCAACCCGGCCCCTAAAGGTCTTATAAAATCATGTAAAATTATACTTTCTGGTAATTATGGATGGCAAACCAGTACTGTTTATACAAACGGAAAACCAGCATACGGGGAAAATCCGGATTGGAGAGAGAATGCCCAACTATTTATATACATCTGAACAGTAAAAAGAGTATAATTTCATCAACTTTTTCCGATAGGTTCATAGCATGTTGGAATGGGCGGGAGACCCCGGAAATCTCCCTTTTTGAACGCTTTTAACGGAAAGGCTTATGAGCGAGACCTCTGCGAAGCAAAGACCCCTGCTGATCGACGGGATGGGACGCAAGATCGTCAACCTCCGCATTTCGGTCACCGACCGCTGTAACTTCCGCTGTACCTATTGCATGCCGGCGGACAATGTCGAGTTCATGGACCGCGG
>JABAHQ010001449.1_pt3 | contig 106024 bp, 103 predicted proteins | sample 7062091 | NCBI WGS metagenome assembly JABAHQ01 (sample SAMN14534359, study PRJNA622989) | marine sediment metagenome | biome: marine biome [ENVO:00000428]; feature: marine pelagic biome [ENVO:01000023]; material: deep marine sediment [ENVO:00002113] | place: India: Gulf of Kutch | collected...
TCCGTCCGCTCCGCCAAAACGGCAGCTGGGTTTTTCTCGCTCGGTTTTATCACGATCTTCGTGGGCTTCCGCTCCTCCCGCTGTATCTCCCCTTCCCTCTCCTCCATGATCTCTTTTCTCGCCTCTTCTGCTAGCCTCTGTAGTCGTTCTTCCTCTGTCCGTTCATACTCTCCCCTTTTGAGTAACCAGTCGAAGAATCCCATTCGCCAAAGGTTGAAGAGGGCTATCACAATCATGATCAGGCCGATGACCGTTAGGATCGTCAACGCCTGTCACCTCGCTTCTTTTTTAGCAGGAAGTTCAGCATTGAGATGGTTCGTACAGTGAGTATAAAGAGACAGAAGAGGAGTGGTACAAGATATTTATTCACGTTCATTCGATTCCACTCTGGAGCATGGGAGTCTGGCGATGGTTCTTATAAAAAGGAAGATTATATTATAAAAAAGGAAAGTTAGCGTGTGGTCTTATATGAGAACGTTGATGGCAATCCTCATCCTTTTCTTTTTACCGTTTGCCTTCGTACAGCCCCTGACTTGTCACGGGAGGGGTCTTCCAAACCAAACTGTCGCAAGTCATGGAGAAAGAAGCACTGACAAGGAATGGCATCGAGTTTACCGCTACTTAAACAATACAGGCTACACTCCCGTTACGGTGCCATCCCAGGTGATGGTGAGTGGGTTAGTAAGAAACGAATCAAACACCCAAGTTTCTTTATTTCCGAAAAAGAAGACTAACTACTATGTACAGAGGGGAAGGAGTAACTATAAAGATGAAGGAGCGATTAAGCATACCGTTAGGATGCCTGGTTTATATGCCAATGTAGTTACAAAGTCGTCTAAGCTAGTTACAGTAGAAGAATCCCCAACCCTTTCTATTATCAGTCCAGAGGATAATGGAATAATAGAGGAGAGTAATGTTACCGTGGAGTGGGTAGGGCTAAATGTGACTACGATACGATATTATGGGGTGCGGGTCGATAACAGTAGTTGGGTAAGTGTTGGAACGAATACTACCTATACCTCCGCTAACCTTAAAGATGGGCAGCATACAGTGGTAGTGAAACTTGTTACTGAAAATAGTTCGTATACGGATGCTGCCACCTTTTATGTTGATACGCTCCCACCGAGCTTATGGATCAATAGTTTTTCTGGGCATTTTGAGTGCTTTCTGCCAGATGGTTGTGCTCTCCTCCCGCCTATCGGAATTGGATGGGTGGGTACGGATAAAGGAAGCGGGATCGAGTACTATGAGGTGAAACGGGACAATAAGACTTGGATAAATGTTGGTAAGAATACGAGTTACGAGTTTACTGGGAATATGAGTGATGGAGATCACCGTTTTTATGTCAAAGCAGTGGATAGATCAGGTAAAAGAGCTACCGTGTATATCACCTTTACAATAGATGCTCAAAAACCAACTATTGAAATTATTACACCAGAATCTGGGGCTGAACTAACCTCTAGTAAGGTTGTTGTCTACTGGAATGGGAGTGATAAAGGCGAGGGAATCGATCATTATGAACTCCGGTTAGATCACGATTGTTGGCGATACGTGCCAGGAGAGGGGTTTCCACGGCACGTGTTTACAGGGCTTTCTGATGGAGAACATACTATTGAGCTCATGGCAGTCGATGAGGCGGGTAGATGGAACATTGCTGCTGTCACTTTCACGGTGAACACGAGTCCAATCGCTGGTCCTGGTTTGCTAGAGGAACTTGCCATTGTGGGAGCTGGTGTGGCGATTGTGGTAATAGTAGTTGTGCTGTACTTCAAGAAATGGAAAAAGGAATAGCTTCCTCTTTTTTTATTTTATCGTTCGGTATCTCTACTAGAACATAACGTAATGTTCTATTAGTCTCCTGATTAACTTTTTTTCCACCAAGAATAGTTTTTCAAAGTTATACAAAATGGAATTACAGAGATCAATAATATTAGAATACTGATACCACAATATGTAGAAATTTTTACGGTAAGAAACTTAGGAAAATTAACTATTAGGAGGAAGAACGCTATTAGAAATGGGGAGACTGGCAAAAAAGGATGTCTCTCCTTACCATCAATGATTTTCTTTAAGAGAACATAGGTATGAGCCAAAGTTATCATCAAAGACAAGAGAAGCATACCATCTGCCACGAGATAAACTTTTTTGGCGGTTAAATAGAATCTCCAGTTCTTTGAAAGAAAGTATGAAAAAAAGAGGTACGAGATATAAGTTGCACCAAACGGTGTTCTCCAAGAAAGAAAATAAAAAAGCCTCTCTTGCCATAACTTTTTCTGTATCTCTTCATTAAGATTTTCTTTACTTCTATTTTCAAGATTCTCTATTATTTTATTGAGAATAATGCGTGAGACGGTATTATTTATTTCACCAATAATCACTATACCTAGCCAAAAAACCCCATAAGTAATAGCACTTTCTGGTGATAGAATAAATTGGAATATAGCAGGGATCCTTGTAGCAATTATACCTAATACACCCATTTCTAAAAGATACCAGCCAGCAAGCCTATAATCTAGATCATCTTTGAATATGCTGCCTTTCCAGTATCCAAAATAAAGCGAGTACATTAAAGGGAAGAAATATCCTAACAAAAACAGAGTTTAGAGATATCCAAAAAATGGAATGATATTGGGAATATTGCCCTTCACGAGGAAGGCGAAAATATAGGGCCTCAAAATGTAAGTGAAATGATAAAGGGACTCAGATCTTTTATCCAAAGGTTTGAATTAAAAATATGATTAAACTAACTGTAAGAATTACTCCGTTTTTGGAACGTTACAACTTCAAACTAACTAGAATCAAAGTATCAGGATTGTTTGAAAACTAAAAAATCAATCTAAAGATTCACGATCTATTTAGGTTTCCTATAATAACTTAAAGTAGGGGGCATCCAGGACATAACTATCATCCAGTCACCAAGTTCTATGATAAACATATTTCAAGATAATACCTGAGAGGTTCTACGTCCTTTTATCTTCTACTCCAGTCACAAATCCACTTTCTCTGAGTCTATGAATAAGATTAGTAACTTTTTTAGCTTGCCCAAAGTTACACCGATTCCCATAGTGAGTACTAACTCATACAAATGAGCCAGAAATTAAAAAAGAGTAGCGGGGGAAAGACTTGAACTTTCGATCTTTGGGTTCCATAAGCCACACAACCAATGCGGCTTTTTATGAGCCCAACGGGATGACCAGGCTTCCCCACCCCGCTGTTTTCGAATGTAATCCTCCTCTCATATATTTGTTAAGGTTAGAATCTTCTTTTTAAATCTTTCCCCCACTGTCTGTACAGTTACTCTTAGTTTAGGCTCGGAATTTTCTGCACATCTGCTTAGGAAGGTCTCGTTCGAGCATTATCTTCCTTACGAACTTATTCTCAACTCCTTTTGCACCTGCTCCCTCGTATTGTAGCAGATGTTCATCGCATCGTGATGCTTAACGCTTCGAAGTTTTTGTACTTTTCATAACCGCTAGCACTCTGGGACTATGCCTCCCGTGAACTTGGTTATGATCAAATCAAGGAACTTCTAGTTTTTCCCTCCCGTTAAGAGCGTACTGTCGGCGGAGGGGCTTGCACCGATTGATTGATGCTTCAGTTTCCTAAACTCTGAGAAGGAAAAGACCCCCTCGATTCATTGCGTGTGTTTAAGCCTTCTAGTTTTATTAACCCAGGGGTACAGATGTTTGTATTGTACTTGAAGAAGCACCATGATGTTGAGGGCCGTTAGTCCTCTCCCTTTCTTGTGTTTGGAAATCAAAAAGCATTTAATCACTGAGTGGCTACGATGAGAGGGGAGAAGGGAGAATACGACAAGTAAACGGATTATTGGCCAAATCGCATGTTTCTTTCCTTAAACTCTTTAATTGTGCGTATGAAGTCCTCATATGAGAACTCTGGCCAAAGAGGGGAAACAAAAAAGAGTTCAGAGTATGCCACTTCCCAAAGGAGGAAATTAGAGAGTCGAACCTCTCCGGAAGTTCTGATGACCATATCTGGATCTGGTATGCCGTTCTGGCCAAAGTACAAGAACGAAGAAAAGACCTTTCTATCCACCTCACTTGGGTCTATGCCTTCTCTAAGTAAGCTCTTCGCGGCGTGTATAATTTCATCTCTCCCAGAATAACCTATCAGGAATGTGAGATGGTATTCATCGTACTTTTTAGTTTCTTCCTCTATCTTTCGAATAATATCCTGCAAGCTTTGTGGGAGCGATTCTTTCTTTCCAAGTACATGTACACGAGTTTCAGTCTTGTGAATCTCCTCATTTTTAATTAACTCTTTAAACTTCTCTTCAAAGATTCTAAAAAGGAACTGAAGTTCTTTGTTGGATCTTCTTGCTAGGTTTTCACTTGAAAGAGAGTAGAATGTTAAGTACGTTATCCCCACGTCTCTTGCCCACTTTGCCACTTCTCTAGCCTTTTCAGCACCCTTAGAATAGGCGGAATAGAAATCTGTACCTACTTTTTCTGCATAACGTCGATTTCCGTCAGGAATTATAGCTACATGGTGAGGGATTCCCTGTTTTTTTAGTTCTGTTAAACCCTGGGAGATATTCATCTTAGAATCAATGATTAAGCGGTAAAAAGTCGAACTACCATTAAGTATTTAGAGTGAATTTTATACGGAAAATAAATTTATGAAGTATATAGTTCCATCTGATTTTAACCGCTCTTCAATGACTTTACCTACTTGTGTCTTTTTCTTAAAGAACATGTTCGCTCCGCAATCTACGGTTCCTTTCCCCCCCACTTTTAATGTATTCGTACTGATCTCGTTGGGTAAAGAGAACTATCGGGAGGCAAGTTTAGGTTTAAAATACTTTTTCTTAATATGAAACCAAGTTGAAGGGTGTTCAATGGCGGATTTCCAGAGCTTTGAAATAAAGAAAGTAAATGCAAGGCAAATAATTGACTCCCGGGGGAAACCAACTGTTGAATGTGATGTAATTACCGCAGAGGGAAAAGGTAGAGCTGCCGTTCCTTCAGGAGCGTCACGTGGACGACACGAAGCTCTCGAATTAAGAGATAAAGGGAAAAAATTCCTAGGAGCGAGTGTTACGAAAGCGGTACGTAACATAGAAACGAAAATTGCCCCCTGCATCAAAGGTGTAGACTGCCGGGATCAAGAACGCATTGATAACTCCATGATCGAACTTGATGGAACAGAGAGTAAGAAAAACCTCGGTGCAAACGCGATGCTTGCAGTATCTCTCGCTGTTGCTAAAGCAGCAGCTAATAGCGCTAACGTTCCACTTTTTACGCATCTTACTGAAAGAAGAACGTATGTTCTTCCGATTCCTATCATGAACCTCATAAACGGAGGAGCCCATGCGGGCAACGAGTTGGCGGTTCAAGAATTTTGGATCCTTCCGATTGGGGCTCGGGATTTTCCAGAGGCAATTCAAATGGGATGTGAGATCTACTACAGTCTTGAAGATACATTAGAAAAAAGATTTGGAAGGAGCGCTACCAATGTGGGGGATGAGGGGGGATTTGCCCCGCCTCTTAGCAAGACAGATCAAACGATGGAGATCTTAACGGACGTAGTAGAAAAAAGTGGGTATGAACTGGGAGAGGAAATATTTCTAGGCTTAGATGCTGCTGCCAATGACTTCTATTCGCAAAAAGAGAAACAATACAAAATCGACAAGAAATTCCTCCGGGGAGATGAAATGATAGAATTCTATAAAAATCTAGTCTCTCGCTATCCAATTATAGCAATCGAAGATCCCCTTTATGAAGAAGATTTTGAAGGATTTTCCGAGTTAACTAAGAAACTTGGCAAGAAATGTCTGATCGTGGGCGATGACATCTTTGTAACCAATCCATACCGACTGCAACAAGGTGTAGAAAGCGGTGCTGGGAATTCCCTCATTTTAAAGGTGAACCAAATCGGCACACTTACGGAGACACTCGAGGTAGTACATATGGCCAAAAAAGCAGACTATAAGATGATCGTCAGTCATAGAAGCGGTGAAACTACAGATACTTTCATTTCTGACCTTTCAGTTGCCATAAACTCCGGTATGATTAAAGCTGGTGCCCCGGCCAGAGGAGAACGGACATGTAAGTACAATCGCCTTCTGAGAATCCATGAACAGCTGGAAAAGCCTAAATACCCAGATATCTCTCTTTTCCCAAAGGGTGAGTAAAATGAAAAATGTCTTGATGATTGTTGTTGATGGTATAGGTGACGAATACATAGATGAATTAGGGGGTACACCGTTAGAATTCGCAAGTCCTGAACTAGACACTATTAATAGAATGATGAAAGAGGGGATAGGTGGACTCCATTGGACGGTAAAACCGGGAATTCCACCCAGTAGCGATAAAGCGCATCTTTCACTGTTTGGGTATGATATCGAAAAGCTCAAAGTAGGGAGAGGAGTATTTGAAGCTCTCGGCGCAGGGGTAAAACTAGAAAAAAAAGATGTCGCATTCAGGGCTAACTTTGCTACTGTAACTAAAAGAGATGACAAGTTAATCGTTGATGACAGACGGGCAGGACGGATCGCAGGAGACGATGCCGAAAAGCTGGAAAAGGTTTTAAAAAAAGAGATCGAGAAGGAAGAACTTCCAGCCTTTTTTAAGCATACCGTGGAGCATAGGGGAGTCCTTGTAATCAAAGGAAATCGATTTTCTGGAGAAGTCTCTGACATTGATCCGCATCACGTGGGGGATCCCGTATTGGCACCCCAGCCTCTCGCTAGAGTTGAAGGAGAGGAGAAGGAAAAGGCGAAAAATACATGCTCGTTGCTTGAAAAAATGTTTAAAACTTTCCACAAGAGGCTTGATACACATCCTATTAACAAGAAACGGAAAGAAAAGGGACAAAAGCCTGCAAATGCATTACTTCTAAGAGGCGGTGGAACTATGAGTGAAGTTCCCTCTTTTCATGAGAAATGGGGGATGAATGCGGTATACACAGCAGAAGCAGCACTTTACAAGGGTGTAGCTTCATTTTTAGGTATGAAATCTCTCACTGTTGAAGGAAAACTCGATTTTTCAGGGGAAAATGTAAGGGTACGAATGAAAAAAGCATTAGACGTGTTACATGGTGACGTTGATTTCCTCTTTTTCCATATTAAACTGGCTGATAATTTTTCTCATTCTAAAAAACCCAGAAAAAAGGCCGAATACCTGCAAAATGTAGATCAAAGTCTTAAATCACTTCTCGAGGAGGAGAACTTACTTGTTATTTTAACGGGCGACCATTCCTCAAGTAGCAGAAGGGGGCGGCATACTGGTATGCCAGTTCCATTGCTTTTTTGGGGTGGCACTCCACGAGATGCCTGTAAAAAATTTAATGAACGAGAATTAGCTGAGAAAGGGGGGTTAGGCATTGTAAGTGGGACGGACATTATGCCTATTGCATTAGATCTGTCTGATAGGGTAGAGGAACTTGGGATTAGAGCGGATCCAACGCTTCCGTATTACAAAAAGAGGGGGAATCATTACATGGAGATTACGTAGTAGCAAAGCCATCCCCGTTGTTTCTAAGCTTTCACTATCCTTCCAGCAAGATCTTGGAGAATCATTCAAAGGGGGGCGCCCAAATATCAGAGACGCAATTGGTTCAGGTTTCAATCTAAGCATGAAGGAGGGTCAAAGGTAAGGAGGCGCCTTAATGTTTCCCATCCGAAACAGTCGTGTTTCCCTTTCTTTATATGAACGAGCGGATTTAAACGTATTACACTGAAAGGGCTTCTTCAAGTTTTAGGAGAACAGTAACTTATACAGATAGGCGCAAAGTAGAGAACCAATGCGGGGGGAGGGATTTGAACCCTCGGAGCGCTAAGCATCAGAGCCTAAGTCTGACCTCTTTGACCACTCGAGAACCCCCGCAGAGCAGTCGTTCAAGAAAAAGAAAATAAGAGAATAAAAAAGTTCAAAAGAAACAGTGGTATCAACTGAGCGTTATGTTCTCGGCAGGAATCCCGTATTCATTAGTTAGAATTCGTTTGATTTTCCGTGAATGTGAGCCTTGAATCATGATAACGCCATCTTTGTAGCTTCCACCAGCAGCACATTTGGACTTTAGCTTTTTCGTGACTTCCTTAGGATCAAGATCTTTCCCATCAATACCTTCAACTAAGGTAACGACGTGCCATTTCCTCCGAGTACCCTCAGTTATCTTAATCTCTTTACTTGCGAGTTCTAGCTGTTGTTCAAAATCGATTAAATCTGAATCGAAGGGTTCTTCCATGAATCCACCCTACTTTATCTAGCTTCAACTATAGAAGATAAATGTGCTTTTTAAGTTTTCCATCAGATTTCATCAGAACTTGAGAGGTATAAAAAGACTGGAATGGGATAGGAGTGAACGTTCTTCAGAAGGACGAAGCGAAACTGGGAGATGCAAATCATTTACCACGAGATAGAGGTTTCTTCCCGCGGTTTATAACATACAGGGTGAAAGTGAATAGATAGAACGAGAAGAGCTAAAATATTATATGTGTTTCTTTGATTGTGAGGGAAGTTGCCCATAGATCAGTATCTTAATGGTTTATTGTTTCTTGTACTTGAACGAGAGGACTGAAGTCACCAGCTTTATGCAACGATGCGGCCCAACGAGGAGGGGAATTGCTGAGGAAAGTCCATCTCTGCGTTTTTCTTCGCTCTTGTACTTGTCATAATCTCCTGGAAGTATCTATCTTTGATCTTCTCTTCTTTTGAAATTGAAGGATCACCTTTTTATTATAGAAGGGCTCAAAAAAAGCACATCTTTTGTTCACACAGGCATTTAGCTAGGTTGGGGGATTTCTAACTTGCTAAGTATTTTTATTAACCAGCAAGAACGAATTTATATACTTTCCCTGTTGAACTGGAAGGGCCAGAGTGTGCCGACGTAAGAGCATACAGTTCTCCCTCTTGATCTTTTCCAATTCCAAGTAGATAGGCTCCAATGTTTCCATTATCCCTATTTTCTAGAGGAAGACGATTCATAGACCAATTCCCCTGATTTTCGTTGGGAGGAGTAGCGTAAAAAAGAAGGCCTTTTTCCTTGTTGTTTGCACTATTCCAATCGCCAAAGATATAGGTTCCTTTGAAATCATTGAGAAGAGTACCAGTATAGATATGGCCTCCAATAACAGCGCGACCCACTCCTCCAACTACACGAGCGTTTTTATATTCCAAAATTGGATTGTGAAGTTTTTGACCATAGGGCCCAGTTGCTTGGACAATCTGTGGGAGGATTAGTAGGATTTTCGGGATCGAAACAATGGGTTCCCTCCTTTAAATTCTATCCATAGTTTTTTCCTTTATCGACAATGTCAACTTCTTCCCATAAATTCTGTCCGACATCACCAACGAAGAGACGACCATTTGGATCAAAAGACATTCTGAAAGGATTACGAAAACCATAAGCAAACACTTCATTTTTTCCTTGCTTTCCAATAAATGGATTATCTGAAGGGATACTATAGGGGTCTCCATGCAATACATCAATTCGGAGAATACTACCAAGCAAGGTCGAGCGGTTTTGCCCGTTCCCCCCGTGAGGGTGACCTCTCCCCTGATCATTTGCTCCCTCACCATCTCCTAAGGATATGTATAAATGATCGTCAGATCCGAAAAGTAATTGTCCCCCGTTATGGTTGGCTTGAGGTTGGTGCACCTGTAGCAAAATCCTTTCCGAAGTTATATCTGCCTTATTACTCTGATCCTCTAAAACTTGAAATTCAGAAATATAACTAGTATGATCCCAAGTGGAGGGTGCGTCATCTGCTAACGGAGCACTATAATACACATAAAATTTTCCGTTCTCAGAAAAGTTTGGATGAAATGCCATATCAAGAAGACCACGCTCATCATAACCAGAATTAAGGGATAAAATGTGAGAAGTAAGGTTTAGAAAAGGCTCTTCTAAAAGTTTCTCGTTAGAATTAAGGATCCAAAGTAGGCCTTTTTGATCCACGATAAAAAGCCGTCCACTCTCATCATTAGGAAACTTAAGGCTAACTGGGGAAGTTAATCCCGTTGCAATTTCTACTAATTGTACATTATTTTTTACAGCTGCTTTTGGTCGATAAAATAGGATAAATACGGTAGCAACCACAATACCTATGGTTAAAATGGCTGTAATTTTAATTATGAGCGTTTTACTAACTTTTCCTTTTTCCAAAATTCAACCGTCATCTAAGCAAAATTTTAATAATAAAATGTAAAGTCTATTCAAAAAACTATATCTTCATTTTTAAATTTTTATAAAAAATCAGTCAAAGATTCTCCACTGGAATAAACAAATTAAGCCCCACGTAAACGAGAGGAGATATCATACTGGGCCCGGTGGGATTCGAACCCACGTCCAACGCCTCTCTCAAAGCCTTATATGAGGGCGTCACTCTACCACTGAGTTACGGGCCCGATCTGACTCTTCTCTTTACTTTGGACTTTCAATCCTTTATTTTACCCAACGAGTTTCTATTTTTAAAGTTCAGTAACCCTTTAGAGATGGACATCTTGCTACTAAAGGAGGAGAGAAATGCGTGAAGGGGCATATAAGACTCTGCTTAAGGTAAAAAGTCTCCGAGACCTTGTTGTACTTCGTATCTTTTCATGGTCGTCTGAAGAAGCTCTTCCGTATCTCTACATACTCCCTGTGTTGGAGGGTAATGACGATAGTTCGTGCGTCTTTTTCTTTGACTCTTATAACTTCCCAGAAAGACCTGTTCTGTTATATTCCTCCTTCTTTACAAAAGATGCTCCCAAGCAACGAGTTATTGAGTACAATCCTGAAGAAGATGAAATTAAAAGTGCTGATAAAGTTTTTAAAGACCCTCATCGGCTCTACGTCTCCTTTTTTGCGTTAAAAACGATGAATGCTACTTTTTCTCCACTAGAAGGGGGAAAAACTCTCCTGTTAAGGGAAAAAATTGAAGAACCGTTAATTCACTACCATAAAGGCGAGCATGTTTCTGATTTAATTAGTATCGCTGCAGATTTAGAACATATCGTCCTAGTTGTTGAGAAGGAAAATACTGCTCTTTATATGTGCGGGTTTCCTTCACCCCTCTTTCCGTCTCAAAGTGGACGTCATTCTAAAATTTCAATGCTTTATGCAGAAGGCACTCTGCCTGGGGAAAACGGGAAAAAACCCCCATTTGCTGAGGTAACATCTAACGGTAAGGCGAAGTTTCTTCCTGGAAAACGGAAAATAAAAAAATCGGTACCTCTAGTATTTTTGGAGGAATTTCCCTTTAAACTTCCACCTTAACCATAGATTGAGTCTTGTCTATAGTAGAACTTTTTTAGCTGAACATGGCTAGTCAACTACAAACATACGAAGTACTACGTGATCAAATTGGGCACTTAATCCTTTAACGACGTCAAATGTCGTTTCAATTACCTCCTTACCTAATTGCTTCACTTTCTCCGTTATATCCCTCGTAAGGTTTTCCCTCTCTTTTGCCTCTTTCTCCACACTTGTATGGTAGTGAAGCCATCCTCCTTGCTTTTTTAAAGCGTTGATACCAATTTCAAGCTGTTTTAAATCTGGTTGGGGGAGTATGCCAAGGAAAACATGATCCCCAATATTTTCCACGGGGAAGTTATGGTTATCACCGAAGAGAGGGATCGCCTTGTTTACCAAATCATTTAGGTAAATGTTCTCGAGGAGATAATGGTAGGCTAGAGGGTTGATCTCCATCATCCAGATAGTGCTTATGCTGTTATTTACAGCAGCGGGAAGGGTTAAGTTTCCACAACAGGCAAAGAGATCGACAAGCGTTTGGTCATCTTCGACCATCCTAATAATCTGCCCTCGCTCACCAGTATTTCCTGGAGAGAAGGTTAAACGAGAAACATCAAGGGTGAAGAGGGTATTATATTCCTTATGAAGGACCTCAGGATTTTTCTTTCCAGCCAACCATTTTATTTGAGGAATACGTCGTTTCCCCTTTGTTCTTCCAGTGAAAGTCCAGACACTCTCAATTTGCTCACTTACCTCTACTAGAGTATCACCAATAAGCCCTCCATAGGGATATAGTGCTTCTTTCAGTCGTATGAGCGCGGCATAGCCTATAATAGGGAACCGACTTGGGAGCAAAGGGAGTAAATTCTTTGGAAGCTCTTCTTCGAGTTGTTTCTTTAACGTCTCTTTTAATCGCATCATCCGTTCTACCTCTCCTCTTAATGGTTAGCTCCTTTTAATTTGGTTAATTCTCGTTGACATGTTTCCCTTTAACTTCTTTACGTGTGCTAGTTCTTTTTTTATGTTCCTCGGTGAATTTTTAATGGATATTCCATGAGTATATTGGTTAAGAGAGACTGTTATTTTTGAGTGAGTTGGTAAATTACCTGAGAACAATTAATGGGGCTGAGGGAGATGAAAAAGAGGGACGAAATATTAAAAAAAGTTGAAGAATGGAAAAAGAAAAGAAGAGAAGAAAAGAACAAAGAAAAATCTTTACCAGGAGGGCATATACTAGCCTCTGGTGGCCTCGATTCCTCTTTAAGGGTTTGGTCACTCCGTGATGGAAAAGAAGTAAAAAAACTAAACAATGGCCAAATTTACTCATTAGATTGGCATCCTAAGAGAAATGTGGTCGCTCTTGGGACTGGAGAAAAAACCGTAGAGGTTTGGGATATAGAACAAGGGACGTTGAATATTAAGTTCAAAGAACATTCTTCTTTTGTTAATTCCATTCAGTGGGAGGAAAAGGGGGAACGATTTGCCTCCGCGGCGGGAGATGGCACTGCTAGGATTTGGCATCCTTCAAAAGGGAGTGTAGCCGTTTTAAGGGGCCACAACGATTACTTGCTTACAGAAGTGGTGTGGATAAACAGCGAAGAGGTGGTAACCAGTGCAATGGATAAGACCATTAAGGTTTGGTCAGTCACAGAAGAGAAGGAGACAGACGAAATAAGGGTACAAAAGAAAAAAGGGATTATCTCAAGAAAAACCCTATCTCCTACGTCTTTAGCGTGGAACAGAAAGGAAGAACTGTTGGCAGTTGGTACAATGGAAGGAGACATTCAAGTGTTAGATTCCAACTGGAAGAGGATTGAAGAACTTCATAACGCACACAATGGCCCCGTTTCCTCGTTACAATTTAATAGAGCTGGAAATTTGCTTCTTTCTGGTGCGTTTGATTCTTTTACAAAAGTCTGGAGGGTTAAAAAAGGGGTGTTTGATCTCGATTCAGGAGAGACGGAACCCTTAGAAAAAAAGCTAGCTAAACATGGGGGGTCGGTCTATTCTGTAGGTTGGAGTTATGATGGGAAATGGGTAGCATCTTCTGGTGAGGATGCTTCGATAGTTGTGTGGGACACTCAAGAATGGAGTGCAGTAGATATTAGAGGACACAGATTTGCTGTCCTCGCTTTTTCTATCCGTCCTTCTCGAACCTAGGTTTTGGCAACTTTAACATGAGCAACCGATGTGGAGAATGCGGAAAAACCTGCAGGAAAGTAACTACTCTACCGAGATATCTTCCTAAGGCTTTCATCCATAGTTAGTCTTACTTTGAAACGTTACTTTGTAGAAGTGAAGGCTTTTTAGATTTCAATTTTTCCCTCAAGAATATCTCGTTGTGCGTTCTCGTAATCTGTGGGAATTCCAATATCCATCCAGTATCCCTCGTAAGGAAAACCGTACAGTTTTCCTTTTTTAGCTAGTTTGGGAAATACCCTTTTTTCTATGGACACCTTCCCATTTGGAATGTAGTTAAATATCGTTGGTTCAAGAACGTACAATCCAGCGTTAATAAATTTATTCTTCATTCCCTTTGGTTTTTCAATGAAATCAGTAATCTTGTCCTCAGTTAACTGAACTACTCCGTAACGCGAGGGGTCCTCCACTTTTTTCAGTAAAATCGTTCCTACTCCGTCTTTTCTCTTGTGAAACTTCACTAACTTTGTTATGTCCAGTGAATCGAGGAGTATATCACCATTAAGCACAAGAAAGGTCGAACCAAAACAGGACCTAGCATTTTTAACACCACCACCAGTGCCCAGTGCTTCTTTCTCCACTACGTACTCAAGCGAAACGTCGAAGTCGTCTAAATCTGCTGTGGAAAAGTATTTCCAGATCAGCTCTCTCTTATAACCCACCGCAAGAATAACGTTTTTTACGTCGTTCTTCTGTAGAAAACGAATTTGATGTTCGAGAATCGGTTTTTCCCCTAATGGAAGCAGTGGCTTTGGGGTCACGTAGGTAAGAGGCCGAAGTCGAGTGCCTAATCCTCCGCAAAGAATCAGAGCCTTCACATCCTCTGGCATTATGATGACCTCTTTTGTAAGACCATCTTCAAGGAAATAACCTGCAATTTAAATCCTTGAAGTGGGCACAGATACTGGTTAAAAAGCGGGGAGAAAAATATTTCTTTCGGTTTGAGAGGAATTACCTATAATTCAGGGAGTATGGATGGTTCAGAAGTGAAGGCCTCCAAAGTGGAAAATTTTATTCTTCTTCTGCTTCTTCTGGATATCGTATGTACTCTACTAATGAAGTTAGGACACCAGAGAGAAGGAAATAGTACGACCAGATTGAAAGTAAGTTAGCGTAACTTTCACTCCCCCATGCTAGCTCAATTGCAGAAACGGTGAGAAGAAGGATTGCTGCCCCAATCAATAATCGTGAATCGTACTCTCTTATCGCATATATTACAAAGACGACAATGAAAACAAAGAACGAATAGAGTTCAGAGGAGAAATGAGATGCTAGAACGGGTGCTATGGCTATGAGGACGAGAGGTAGAAGTATCAATTCGTATTTTCTGATACTCGACCACTTAATCCACGATTCATGTTTTGTTGTCATTTTTCCTTCCTTCCACTGTTCGACGGTTTCCACACGAGGGGAAGTCTCCACATTCAGATTATTAAGTGTACCTTTATAAAGGAGTTTACCTCCCTAATGAACTTACTTCATTTTTTAAAAGGGAGGGAGAATGGAAAGGATCGTTATAGCATTAGGAGGAAATGCTCTTCTTAAAAAAGGAGAGGCAGGTTTTTACAACCAGCTAGAAAATGCAAGGAAAACCTCTGCTTTTCTTGCAGATATCGTGGATCGAGGGTATGAAGTAATAATAAGTCATGGCAATGGTAGGCAAGTGGGAGCGATCCTTCTTCAGTCACATATTGCCAAAGAAAAAGTCCCTCCTGTCCCATTAGATGCTGCTGTAGCGGAAACTCAAGGCCAAATTGGCTATTCGATTCAACAGACACTTCAAAACGAACTAATAGAAAGAGGGATAAAAGAGGAAGTTTCAACCGTTGTTACTCAAGTTCTTGTAGATCCCACCGATCCAGCATTTCAAAACCCAACGAAATTTGTGGGATCCTACTATTCTGAGCAAGAAGCTAAAAAGCTGAAAGAGAGAAGAGGATGGACGATGAAAGAGGATCCTCGTGGAGGATGGAGACGTGTCGTCCCTTCCCCTGATCCTAAGGACATTGTCGAAAAAGGAGTTGTGAAGCAGTTACTTAAGAATAATACGATTGTAATAACAGTGGGGGGTGGAGGGATACCAGTAGTGAGCGAAGAAGAAGGATACAAAGGAGTTAAGGCAGTTATCGATAAAGATCTTGCGTCTGAACTTCTTGCAGAAGAGATCAACGCTGATAAACTTGTTATTTTGACAGATGTTGAAAAGGTAATGTTAAATTTCGGCACTTCCAACCAGCAACCCATAGATAGAATGACTGCGGAGGAAGCGATGCGTTACTATGAGAAGGGACACTTTGAAGCGGGAAGTATGGGGCCGAAGGTAAAAGCGGGAATTCGTTTCGCTAAAAGTGGAGAGGGAAGACGTTGTATAATTGCACACTTAAAAAATGGGGCTAGTGCCGTGGAAGAAAACGCTGGTACAGTTATTTACTCCAAGTAGTTTGATACGTTGGTAAATCGTACCTTTTACGAGGCGGACTCGGACTTGAGACGAAGTTTTCCACTTTCTTACTACTTTGCTCTCTGAAAGGTTGCTTCATTTCCTTTCGCTGAGTAAGTTCAGTATACTATCGTTTAGGGAGAAAGGAAGGTACACACGACACTTGTATAGGGCGCCTTAAAATTTAAAAAGTCTTTCTCCACGCACTAGTGGAAGTCTTACTACAGCCTGTCGAAGTTATGAAACCTCTGTGCTTCTTTCATTCAAGGTAGAAAATAGATTGATGATTGTAGACCTAATAACGACTCAATCCCTCCTAACGGAGGGCAACACCCCTTACTTGACAGGAAAAATAGATCCTAAACCCAACGATTTTAAAAAGTGTTGATAGAATGAAGGCATTAAGAACGGAAAACCTAGTGAAAACCTTTAAAAAGAAAAGAGAGAAAATTACGGCTGTGGATCACCTTTCCATGGAAATTGAGGAAGGAGAGTTCTTTGGACTTTTAGGACCAAATGGAGCGGGGAAAACCACTACCACAAAAATTTTATCTACGCTCCTCTTACCAGATACTGGAGTGGCATATGTGGGGGGATATGATGTTGTAAAGGAACCGAATAAGGTAAAAAATGTCCTTGGTTGGATGCAGGGTGAAAGTGGGGGGCGAAGCCTTTATTGGAGACTAACTGCCAAGGAAAATCTGACTTTTTTTGCCTCTCTGGAGGGGGTCCCTCAAAAAATCGCTGAAACACGAGTAAACAGCTTTCTGAAGTTCTTCGATTTGTGGGAACACAAAGATAGACTTGTGAAAGATCTCTCTACAGGGATGAAGGTAAAACTTCTTGTGGCGAGATGTTTAATTCCTAATCCAGATATACTCATTCTTGATGAACCTACCGTGGGGTTGGATGTTGAAACCGCTGCAAAGTTACGTAATTTCTTTCGAGTATTGAACGAGCAGCTTAATAAAACAATCCTTTTTACCAGTCACAAATTGTGGGAAGTCGAAGAACTTTGTGAACGAATTGCTGTGCTGAACAAAGGGAGATTGATATTTCAAGGAACTCCCGTTGAGTTAAAAGAAAAGACTCAGGATATCAGTGTCGTGGAAATTGATATCCAGTCTGACGACCGGTGGGAGGATGCCCTCGCAAAGTTAAAGGGAGATCTAGAAGAAGTTGTTCCTGTTAAGGAAATTCTTGAGGTGAGGCGAGAGGGGGGGTTCCTCAATGCTCGGCTTGATGTTGGTGATACGTTTAAATCGATTCCAAAGTTAACCAGTGCACTTAGTAGGAAAGGTTGGAAGATTGATAGTATTGGACGTTCGTTACCAACTCTTGAAGAAGCATTTATGGAAATTACCGAAAGAGACACTCAAGAAATGAAGCGACAAGAAAAATTCAATTAGGTAGGTAAGATGAGTGAATCGAAACTAATTGACAGTTTATCAACTGATAGCGGCCGGGAAGAGCGGAGTAATTGGTATATCATTAAAAAAGCATTTACCGTGGCTAAATATCAGTTCAAGTTTATCTTTACCTACCGGTTGCACATAATTCTTATGTTAGCATCTATACTCTTTGATGTGGGGATTTACTTCTTTTTAGGCATCCTAGTAGATACGGGACTCCTCGCTGATCAAGGATATGGTGACTCGTACCTTCTTTTTGCGCTTCTTGGAGTCGCAATCAGCCGCTATCTTTGGTCGAGTATGGCTCGGATTTCACATCAGACGCATCACGCGTATATTGATGGTTATTTCGAATCTACGACGGGTACTAGAGCAGGTGTTTATAGTTGGATGCTAGGATTAGCAGTCTACGGATTTTCTTGGGGAACCATCTGGCTGCTTGCCACTTTGCTTATTGGAATGGTAGCGGTCCTACCTATGGTTTTTACAGCTCTTACTTTCCTTGAAACCATACTAGCTATACTTTTGGGGGTTTTCATACATACTGGAATTGGTCTGATAATTGCAGGAGTCTCTATCGTCCACAAACGAGTTGATCCCATTGTGTTTATATTGACTTCGCTCTTCAGCCTTTTTGGCGGCGTGATCTATCCTTATTCAGTCCTTAAAATGGAACCCATACTTTTTACCATCTCACGGTTTATCCCCTTTACTCATACGCTAGAAATAGCAAGGTTAGCTCTTGGGGGAGGTGCAGAATTTACACGGGAAATTCTTACACACTTTGCATACCTTGTACCCTATCTGATTTTTATCCCCATAGGACTAAAATCTGTTGATTATTATTACGATAAAGCTCGAAAAAAGGAGGGAATTCAAAGCTATTAGGTGATACCTATGTCAACGTCACTTTCGGTGAGTGAATTAAGGAAAGTAATGGAAACACCTGATCAAGAACGTTCTCCAGGCTTTTTTAGAAAAGTATGGATTCGTTTCAAAACAAGGGCGAAGATCACTTGGAGCTATAAGCTGTACTTCTTTACCCGTTACGTGCGAGTCTTACTTGATGTGATTATTTACGCTTTTTTCTCTTTTATCGTGCTTCCCGGAGCACTATCTAAAGCGTTTGGAGGTGTTCAAGTAAGTTACGTGGCGTTTTCGGCGGTAGGAATTGCCACAGCTAGGCTTATCAACACTTCTTTTCGAGGATTAGGGAGAATTATACGTAGAGAGCAGCAGAAGGGGACTATTGAGGCAGTTCTTTCCACTAAAACGAGTTTTTATGTGATCCTTTTGGGGGATTTACTTTACTACTATCTTTATGCTAGTTCTTTCTTCCTCTTAGCAATTTTTGTAGGATCGTTAATAAAACCTGAAGGTTTTGTATTTACCTTTTCCAGTATCTCTAGTGCTATTGTACTGGTGATTCTCGCTTGTTTTGCACATCTTTCTTTAGCTTTACTAAGTGCTGCGGCAATATTACAATTTAAAGAAGCAAGCCCTGTAACACGTGCCATAAACTGGCTTCAACGTTTTCTCGGGGGGATGTTTTTCCCTATTACCCTTCTTCCTAAAAACGTGCAATGGATCTCTAATGGATTGCCCCTCGCTTGGAGTCTTAAGGGCATAAGGTACCCTCTTTTGATTGGTGCTTCTTTGTTTCATCCTGTAGTAATGAACGCTGCCATTTTTTTGATCTTGTTCGGCTTGCTTGTTTTTCCTATTGGCGTATTCATGTTTCAGCGAGTCTACAATCGCGTACGAAGAAGCGGAACTTTGGCTGAATACTGACATCTGTTTAACATACTAAGAAAAATAGGTATCTATCGCTTTTATCTTTTTTGTCTGGTGCCCTCAAAGTTGGCTAACAGCATAGGAAGTATAAGGTTTTGAACGTATAGAAAATGCATTGGTGGTGGAGCTCTAAGCATCGCTGATACCTTCTTCTGTGATCCGAAACACTGCCTCACTTTCTGGTAAAATTGGACTATCCACGACTTTCGCCACTCTCTTGTCTCCCTTACTCTTTCGCATCCAGATTCTATGAGTAACATTGTGAGCAAGGATGTTTCCCCCAATAGGCCGAGTGGGATTTCCAAAGAAGATGTCAGGACTCGATAAAACTTGGTTAGTACCTACTACTGCAATGTTGTACGCCTGTGCAACCCGATAGAGATCGTGTAGGTGAACATTGATTTTTTGCTGACGTTCAGCTAGTGTGCCTCTTCCAATGTATTCAGAACGGAAACGGTTGGTAAGAGAATCCACTATGACAACTTTGACACCTTCTACGGGAATAATGCGCCTTAGCTTTTTGCCTATCTCAATTTGGTGTTCAGAAGAAAAGACTTGACCAACAATAATCTTCTCGAGCACTTCATCGGGATCTAAATCTAACCCTCTAGCAATTGGCACTATCCGTTCTGGACGAAAAGTACCCTCCGTATCGATGAAAAGGGATCTCCCATTTACACCGCCTCGTTCTGGGGGGAGGGTCGTCGTAACGGCAACATTATGGGAGAGTTGCGTCTTCCCCGTTCTAAATTCACCGTAAAATTCCGTAATTGATCCAGTTTCTATCCCTCCTCCCAACAGTTCATCTAACTCCTTGGAACCGGTGGTGATTCTTTGGATGTTTTCTCTTTCTTTTAGAAGGTCTAGGGCGGTAGTATAAGCAACTCCTAGCTTTTCTCTGAATCGTTCGACAATTTTTCTTGCAGTTTTCTCCCCTATTCCCGTTTCCTCTTCTAATTGACGTGGAGGGGTAAGTGCAATTATCTTTTCGCTTACGAAACCGCTTTCAAAAAGTTTTTCGGCGGTTACGCCGCCAATTCCTTTTATGCTCTTAAGTTTTTCCATAATCGTGGTCTTCAATTCTTTCTCTTTTTCCTCCTCTTCCTCTTCTTCTTTTTCCTCCTCTTCCTCTTCTTCTTCTTTAGTCTCTGGCATCTTCTTTACCTGTAAGTATGAATAACTAAATGCTCTTGGTTTAATACTCTTTGCCATAAAGACTTTTATTTTTTACATATCTTATTTTCCCTCTGCTCTCCCTACACGTCATTTTATATGAAATGTTTTCAAGAATATTGATCGTTATTGCGTTGAAGGGATATCGAAAAACCATTCAATTGATGATCTTTTCCTGAAAAACTATCCATTTGGCTTTTTTCGTGTGAAGACCTCCAGAAGTTGGAGACTTTCAGAAAGGAAGGGGTTGAAAATAAAAACTTAAAAAAGCATTTCACGGGTACATTAAACGGTGGTACTTATGACTCATGGATCTCTCGACAAAGCAGGTAAAGTAAGACGGAGGACTGAAGAGCAGAAAAGAAGATTAGGGATTGAAAAGAAAGAACGTACCTCTCCTACTCCTAGAATCAACAACCGAATAAAATTTCGCAAAAGAGTTAAACAAGGGCAGAAGAAAGGTCAATCTAGACAGTGGTAGTCCCTTTTTGTTTATTCCTTACAATGGGAGTCTATGAAAATTTCTTAATTAAATGGAGACCAGTAATCTCATCTTTCTCTCGGATAAGCTTTGAAGATCTAAAAAGGGAAAGTTCTAAGGTTACAGAAACGGTAGCTTTGACAAGGTGCCCGCCTTTTGTGTTATACTCATCATCTCCTAAAATAATATGGCCGTGAACAACTACCTCCCCCTGGCGACTCCCAATATTTCCAAGGAGCGATAGAACCTCGAACTCTCCGTTAAGCCTTCGTTGAATGAACTCTCCTTTCTCTCGTTTGAAATAACCCACTTCTGGATCAGAAACTGCACCTATCCCAAGAAAAAATCCACTAAAGTCTCGGTTTCTGGCAAGTTCTTCTAGGGAAGAGATTATTTCCTCCCCTTTTTCTAGGATAACTGAAAGTTGTCTTTCCATTTCTTTGACATGCATCAAACTCCCCCATTTCTTATTGGAAGACTTATATCCTATACTTTTTCTTAAAGTATGTACTAAAGTAGAAAGTTGAGTAAGATGGAAAAGAAAGGGAGAGTGAGGCTTCCAAGTGAGCTGATACTACTTTTAAATAGTGCATCGACTAAATGGAGGGAAAACAAAGAAGATGCCGTAGAGATGGTAAGAAAGGCCTATGAAATGGCGAAAGAATACCCTAAAGAAATCCGATATGGTGCGATCATCCGAATAGTGGATCTCTTGATTTCTTTCGGCGTCGTAGATAAAGCACTTCAAATTTCCAGAGAATCTTTTAAGGAGCTTTCGGGCGAGTCCCCAGACACAGTGTTATCACAAGCGAATTTACTGGTACGAATAGCAAGAATAAAGGAAATGAAGGGAGAACGTTCATCAAAAGCAATAAGTAAAGCATTTTCCTTATTAGAGAAGAAGAAAGAAAAATTACCTCCAGAATATCTTAGTTTTTCAACAGCTATCCTTATACCTGTCCTTAGAGAACAGGGAAAGAAGGAAAAAGCAATAAAGAAATTAAATGAAGTTGTAGAGTTTGCAAGGACAAGAGAGAAAAATAAGAGGATGCAACTCCTCCTAGCGGAAGCGCTTGCTACCCTCGCTGATCTAGAGGTTGAAAAAGATACAGAAAAAAGCCATAGCCACTATAGAGAAGCATCAAAAATCTACGAGAAATATGGCTTGGAGGACAAAGTGGGTGAAATTGCCGTTAATCGATCAGATATCTATCTAAAGGAGGGCGAACCAGAGAATGCTCTAGAGCTAATATACAAAATAAAAGAGAAGGTAAAGAGTAAAAGAGTAAAGGCGGCTCTCTTAAAAAATGAAATAGAAACCCTAAAAAGAGAAGGAAAAGAGAAAGAAGTTGAACGTGCTCATTCAGAACTGCAAAAAATACGAGAAGAAATAAGAGAATAACCTCGCTTCTAGCACTTACATCGTTGAGAGGACGTTGAATCAAACCTCTAATTTTTTACTTTCTATTTCTGCCCCTTCTTTAGTGATCCTTGCTATATCCACCTCTCGTCCTGCTAAAACGTCCCGGCTAGCTAATGTTTTCATCGTTTCTTCCACAAGATGTTGTGCTTCATCGATGTTTAACGTCTCATCGTATTGTTCTTCAAGCAACCCAATAGCGATGTCCTGGCTCAAGCCTCCTGCTGCATACTTTTCCTCCAGAACAGATCCTATAGGGTCAAGCGTGTAAAGGTGTGGGCCGTTTTCCCCAAACTTATCATAGCCGCCAATTAAGCTAAAACTAATGTACGGGAATAGTTTACTTGAATAAAGTACATTTCCAAGAAGGTTTGCAATAGCAGAGGTCGTCATTCTCCTTTCAGTCGTCAACTTGTTACGCGTCATTTCGTAACGGAGAATCTTACGGAGATTGTCCATGTCGGCGATTTGTCCTGCAAATGCAAATCCTACATTGTCTATTAGAGTAACGACTTTAGAGGTTGCCGTAATTTTGAGTTGGCCGTAAGAGGCTTTCTTACTTCCACTAAGGATTACTCCCTCTTGTACTCTTACTCCAACTGCAATTGAGCCGATCGTACCCAGCCTGATTCTTTCCTGCAAATTTATCAGCCTCCTTCTTTCCAAGATGTATATGACTTTTTAAAATTTTCCTAACTACCATTTCATGGCCCTTCACTTTTTCGGTATAATCGATAGAAACGAATGATAGGGATAATTACGCTTTTTCTACTTGTAGTTTTTTATCTAACTAGTATTTTCTGTATTCACATTCAGAGTAAGTGTCATTCTTCAAAAGCAATGAGGCAAGAATCACCGAAGAACGTTTTTGGAAAAGAGAATGTAACACTTTGAAGTGATTTTAAAGAAGAAAAGAAGTACTCCATTATGGCTATAGAAGCCTCGTTGATTAGTAGGTTAAAATGAAAAGGTTCATTGATTTACATTTACATTCGAAATTCAGCGCAGCAACAAGTAAAAAGATGGATTTACAGCATCTTTCGAAGTATGGACGGCAAAAAGGAGTAGATGTTCTTGGAACAGGGGATTTTACGCATCCCCATTGGTTCAAGTCGCTTAAAGAACATCTAGAGCGGCAACAAAACGGTCTCTATGAATACCGAGGAATGTACTTTTTACCTTCTACTGAGGCTAGCACCGTTTACCGGCAGGAAGGGGAAACTAGGAAGATCCATCACCTCCTTCTTGCACCGACATTTGAAATCGTAGAACAAATCAATGAGGTTCTCCAAGAACATGGTAACCTAAGCGAAGATGGACGACCAACGCTTGATCTTACAAGCCCTACCCTTGTTGAAACGGTACGGGACGTTTCAGATCAAGTGGAAGTTATTCCTTGTCATATTTGGACGCCGTGGTTTAGCCTTTTCGGTTCACGTTCAGGGGTTGATTCGCTCGACGCCTGCTACCGCGACCAGTCTAAACATATTCATGCCTACGAAACTGGATTATCATCAGACCCTCCGATGAATTGGCGTGTTTCTGAACTCGATCGGTTGACAACGGTTAGCTTTTCTGACGCCCATTCTCCGTGGCCATTTCGAATTGGACGGGAAGCAACGGTTTTAAATCTCGAGGATCTCAGTTATGATGCAATCCTTTCTACGATAAGGCAAAAAGACACGAACAATCTGCTTTTTACCATTGAATTCTTTCCAGAGGAGGGAAAATATCATCTTGATGGGCACAGGAAGTGTGACGTTCGCCTAACGCCCGAAGAGTCGAAGAAATGGAATAACATTTGTCCAGAATGTGGAAAGAAGCTTACGTTGGGTGTGAGCCACCGGGTAGGGGAGCTTGCTGATAGACCAAAGGGATTCATCCCGAAAAAGCGGATCCCATTTAAACATACGATCCCTCTTCAAGAGATCATCGGAAAAGCCCTTGAGATCCAAACCCTGTATTCGAAACAGATATGGGAAATCTTCAGCAAACTCGTTGCACGGTTTGGTAGTGAATACAATGTAGTCTTCGACGTGAAAGAAGAGGATTTGAAGGACGTGGCATCGGATCGTATTGTAAACGCCATCCTTCAAGTAAGAAATGAGGAAATAACAATATTACCTGGATTTGATGGGAAATATGGCGAAATAGTGCTTTTTGATGATGAACAGAAGATCAAAGAGGAAGACACATTTGATCCAAAACAATCCTCGCTTTCTGATTTCTTCTAATGTTCAACGTGGACCGATTAGGTTCTTAACGTTCTTCGAACTCGATTACTTTATCTGCGATTTTTCGGATATCCTCAAGGGGTTCACCTTCTCGCGTGATCATCCAAATTTTTTTCCTCTCTCGCACTTCGAGAAGAGGCGGAAGAAGGGAATCGTCGCTCCACCCAAGAACGAGGACTGAAAGATCCTCCCGATAACAACTTTCTACGACATCTAAGGTGGCTTTTACTCCTTTTGAGAAAACAGTCACTACTGGTTCAAGTCCAAGTTTTGCAATCTCAGGAAGGTAATCCCTCGCGGAAGAAATTTCGTCTTGACCTATAAAAAGAGTTGCACGTATTATCCTCCCCATCCCCCGTAATTTCTCCATTAAATCACTGAGCATCTCCAATTGATTGAACGTTTTAAAGTCTAAGAAGACTGCAATTCTTTCGGCTCTTGAACTCATTTCATCCTTCACTTCTAATTACTTCTTATAGAAGGGAAAAGTGGGGGCGATGGGATTTGAACCCATGACCTCATGCACCCCATGCATGCATCCGACCGCTAGACTACGCCCCCACTTCCATGTAGGGTATTTCATTTAGCTCTGCTTTTGAGTGCATTTAAAATTATTTAAGTAGATCTTTAGTCCATTGGAGTGGATAAAATTAGTTTGAGGGGAGACCTACCGTTTCAAGGTCACCTTGTATTGTGACTTGCTTGGTTGCAGGGGTATTCAAGTCTGTATCATCATGAACATATAGCGTTAGCCGTGAGCCAATGGTTTGCAGCTGGAACTTTTTCCATTGTTTCAGTGAGATTATTCCACTTATACGGAAGCTAAAACGAAAACTGAGGATTATGCGAAAGAGAAAACGAAAAAAAGAGACGCCCCAATTTCTTTTGCCTTCTATGAGCCGGTAAGCTCAATTTTTTCAACGGTGCTATATATCGCCCCTTCTCTGGTGAGTTCACTCTTTTTTATTTTGATGTTATCGACAAGGATTTCTCCCACTTTTGTATCTTCGTTTGTGGCAATTACGTTCTTCAACTGATCGGTATACCACTTAATTCTCGCTAGTGTCACGTGACTGTGGTAAGGATGCCTATCTTTCCTGAACCCGTTCCTCTCTAAATCATTTGAAATGTTGTTGGCTATATTTTTGAGCTTTTGATCGTTTTCAGCCCCAATCCAGACTACTTTTGGTCTTTTGGTTGAAGGAAACGCCCCCATTCCAACTAATGTGAGAGGAAAAGGTTCTACATCAGTTGCGTACTGTTTTATGATCTTTTTGATCTCTGGCACTCGGGTGTCCTCAATGTCTCCAAGAAATTTTAAAGTTATGTGCAGGTTTTCTCGGGGTACTGGATTCACCTTCGCATCTGTATTGGACACTTCTCTAGTAAGATCGTGAAGTGTTGAGAGAACTTCCTCGTCTTCGATATCGACAGAAATGAATGATCGCATTCTTCTCCCTGAATAACTACAGAGGACCCTTTTTATAAAGTTGAACTAGCAGGGAGGATGAAGGATGAGAAGAAAAAATAATTGAACAAGAATGTTCCTCTATAATTGGTAAGTTACAAAGTATTATAGAACCGCTCAACATGGAAAAAGACAGAATGGCTACAAGTGATAATAAAACGAGGAAAGGATCATAACTCAGGCGACCTTCAACCTTTTATAAGAAAATAAATAGTACCAAGTTTGGGAGGGATCTCAAATGCCGGAACTACCCTTGCAACCAATCAGACGTTTGATAGAAAAGGGCGCTGGAGACATGCGGATTTCTAAGGAGTCAGTAGAGGAAGCGAGAAGTATAGCTGAAGAGATGATCTCTCGAACGGCAAAAGTAGCAGCTCGTATAGCTGAAGAAAGTAAAAGAAAGACTATTATGGAGCGAGATCTCCAGAGAGCTTGGGTAGAGTACTTTATGGGTCGAACAGAAGAAGAAAAGCGGTGACGATCAGTGTGATTCATCAACACATTTCCCCTTTCTGTCTTACTTTCTTTTCTTTAATTATTGAGATTTTAAGGCGATCTACCGTTTCTTTAAATGTTTTTCTACTATATCCCCGTTTGGCTCTTTTTCCTTCCAAATCTTTCCTTGATAAGCGTGAATTTCTGCTTCAGCCTTCCAACAGTCAGGTGACAATCCTGCCTTTCTACAAAGATGTTTAAGGAAAGTTTCCACATCCCAATCATAGTGAACTGGAACTTGAGGAAGTAGCGTGCCCTGAAACGGACCTTTCTTCACAATAAGGCCGTCCCTGCCAGTCTCTATTTTCTCTAAGTATTCTTCTGGCTTGTTTACCTCTAACTTTTTGGGAGGGGTTAGAACCGTGACCTCGATAACGAGGTCATTAAGTTCTTTTTTTTCCACTGGTGGGAATCTCGGGTCTTTTGTTGCGGCATTTATGGCAGAGTCAATTGCAGCTATGACTAATGGTTTGATTGGTTTTATACAACCGATACAACCTCTTAGGCGTTCAACTCCCTTTCTTGTCTGGTTCAGAGTGACAAAAATACCCGCTTTCCGTTTTAGAATAGGGGGAGTTCTCTCTGGGGGATCAAGGGTTTCTTTCGTTTGTAGGTAGTGTTCTATCGCTTTTCTTGAGAGGTCAACTAGAAATTTTCCGTGTTCTTTGTTTAGGTCTTCGATCTGAAGGGACATTTTTAACCCGATTGCGTTAGGTTTCCTTTTAATTTTTTCCCGTTCTTTATCTCAGATTCAAAATAGATCTTCTTGCAATCCCGATGCCCACGCAATTAAATTGAATAAGGGGTGAACGCCTAAAGTTATGAAGAACCAAATAACAAGATTCAACCATCCAAACCAGTAAAAGGGAGCGGATAGTAAAATTGCGAAAATAAAGAAACCTGTTTGATCGAAAATTGGAAAGGGCGCACCAGAGCGAAGGTTCATTCGCCTCTTAATGAAAGAACCAAGAAGGTCTCCAACATGGGTACCTACTGAAAGTAACAATGCTCGTACAAGACAATCAGCCAGTGATCTAGCTAATGTAAATGTACTTTGGAGTAAATAGTTACCGATTAAGAAAACAAGAATCCCCATAAGCACACCTAGAGTGATCCCTCCTATCAGTCCCCGCCAAGTCTTGTGGGGTCCTAGGATGGGGGTTCCATCTCGTGCTTTTTTCCCCCCATCAATCGAGGGACCCCCACCCACTACGGTTGGACTTGAGTTTGATATATATGCAGGGAGAATGAAAAGCAGTCCGTTTAAAAAGTTAGAGAGTAACCCCATTTAACTCCCTCTGAAAGTGAGAGCCTACAAAACACTTTAAAAACTCTCGTAACTCTGAGATCAATTGAAGGTGATGACTTCTCGTTCTCCAAGGAAAATCATTCAAGAGGCTGAGAAGGGAGAGAGGGATAGTATTGAGTTCTACGGAATTGCGCTCGATTAAAGAATGCCAATCAAAGGAACTTAGAGATTTGCTTCGTGATGTCATAGAAGAGATTAAACCAGCTGATCAAGAGAGAGAAGAGATCAAGCGACTGTCTGGGCAAATAACGAAGGAGGTAGCAGATTCTCTTAAAAATCTACCGTTTATTCACATAGAGATGCATGGTTCATATGCCAAGGATACTTGGCTCTCTGGAGAAACAGATCTAGATCTCTTCATCATTTTCGAAGAAAGAAAATCTCGTCGTAAAATGAAAGAAGTTCTGAAAACGATTGAAACCGAGCTTCCCTATACATTTACTAGGAGATACGCAGAACACCCCTACCTTCGAACGAAAATTGAAGGAGTGGGGATTGACATCGTGCCTTCCTTTCAGGTTGGAGAAACGCTAAGCGCAGTGGACAGGACTCCTAAACATACGGCATGGGTGATTGAACATCTGAACGAGGTTGAAAAAGATGAAGTTCGTCTTCTCAAGAGATTTTTAAAGGGTATTGGAACGTACGGTGCGGAAATAGAAGTGGGCGGTTTTTCTGGCATGGCATGCGAGATTGTAATCGAAGAGCAGGGATCTTTTTACTCTGTTCTATCGTATTTCCAAACCCACAATGAAGTTTTCCTAGATCCCACTGAAAGTTGGACGAGGGAAGAAGCATTCGATCATTTCAATTCTAGGCTCGTAGCAATTGATCCAACCGATCGAGAACGCAATCTCCTTGCTGCGTTGACCCTGAAAAAGTTTTCTCTTACGAAAATTGCTGCTAAGTGTTTCTTAGAAGTACCTCATTGGAAATTCTTCTTCCCTACCCCGCCTAAAGTAAACGAGGGTGAAATAAGAAGGAAGTTAGAAACAAGATCTATTCTATTGGTTCGCCTCTTCTTGTGTGAGGATGTCCCTCCAGATACTTACTTTGGGCAAGCTAAAAGGGTAGAGCGAAAACTACGGAAAACATTTCGCAGGAGTCCCTTCAAGTTTTATGCCTCAGATGTCTGGAAAGTAGATAACGAGATGCATCTTGCGATAGAACTAGGGAGGCTGAAAAAGCCCAAGAATAGACTCATACTTGGCCCGCCTCCAGAGATAGAGGGGCAAAACATTAGAAAATTCATAGAAAAATACCGGAAGAAGATAGGGCCGTGGATCGGGGAGTCAGGGAGGCTCATGTCAGAAGAAGCGTTAACTGAAAGAGAAAGAAAGGCTAAAAGAGAAGCAACGAGAAAATTAAAAGAACTAAAGCTAAAACCGTCATTTAGAAACGTTGAGGTCGTAGATGATCCAGGAAGAATCCTTCAAATAAGTCGAGAGAAGGGAGCACTAGTTGCCTTGGTGAAGTTCCTCGAAAGACGTCTTCCATGGTTGTGGAGCGGTTAACATCCACAATTCTTGTAGGCATAACGGCTAAAAGTAAAAGCAACTCTTAAAATCGAACCAAGTACCACGGAATCTCTCAACCTACACTATTACTTTGAACGAATGCCTGAAGTACTTCTTTTACCGATGTCATACGAAGTAGTGAGGAGAGAAGGCGCTTAATTTCACTACCGTACCATCCCCAACTGGTGAAGATCTTCTTTTTATTACCTTCAAATTCCCCCCTTGCTTGTTCGAATCTTTCCTCCCAAACTAGTGAGATTACCTCAAAGGCACTTGCAATTCCTTCGTATCGTTTTTTTAGGGGAAGAAATGGATTCGAAATAGAAGCATCTCCAAAAAAACGCTTTAAGATCTCTTTTCCTTTGGCTATTTCCTTTTCTGGGGGCACGCCTAGTTTCAACTTGGCTAATGCAAGTTGGAAGAAACATTGAGAGAGGGTGAAACTTTCCGCATCTTGAATCCGTATGGCTTCTTCCATAACTCGTTGGCCTTGTTTAGCTTCACCTCCTGCCATAAAAGCAAAGTACGATCGGATGTACCACGAAAGTGCAGCGTCAATTTTGTTTTCCTTTTCCATCTTCCTTGCCCAGTTCAAGCACTCTTTTCCTCGGGCGTCAAACCAGTGATAGTTTTTTTTAGGATCGTTTTCTACTGCCTTACTTCTCAAGTTGAACTCCCAAAGGGATAGCTGTGCTATATTTAAGAGGGCCTACAATATGTGGAGATGATAAGGAGGAGAGGAGAAACTCTTGGAAGCCTAAATGACTTCTTCTCAACTTTACTGGGGGATCGCCGCTTCCCTCTTATTTTTGGAGGTTTTGTCTATTTTATCAGCGTGAAGTGGCATAATTCCAAGGTTATACCCGTTGTTGGTTGGAGTCGTAGTTATTCTTTCCTTTTGGGGAGACGTTAGTGTACTCTAAAAAGCTCTTCGTTCACTGAGAGAGATCTCTATAATCTCGTCTTCACTCATGAGTAAATTTAAAACCAAAAGTAAGACGCACAAAAAACTTGTTTACATGGTCTAAGGTTACCATATACAGTTACAAATTCTATGACCAGGAGCAATTCAAGCGGAAAATTGTAAGTAAGCGTAAAAATGAAGACATCATGAATGTATTAATTGAAAATTCACTTTTAGCCGAATCCTGTAAGTTGAGTAAAAACACTGTAGCACAAACGGCACATCTACAGCGCGATTTAAGATACTTTCTTTTCATGTGTTTTTATTGTAATTACATGTATGATCAAGGATTGTAGGGAGGATGAAATTATTGCGCTTAATTTTGGCTATAACTGGGGCAAGCGGAACTATTTACGCCGAAAACTTGCTCAAGGTACTTGCCAAAAACAATAACGTTGAAACTCATCTTATTGTCTCAAATGTAGCAAAAAAGATCATGGGTATTGAGGGAGTTTCCCTCTCTTCGTTGCGAGATCTCGCCTCCAAAGCTTACGAGAACTCAGATCTTTCTGCAGCTCCTGCCTCTGGAACATTCCACTGGGATTCTATGGTGGTAATTCCTTGCTCAATGAAATCTCTCTCTGCAATCGCTAATGGATTAGAACTTAACTTGCTATTACGAGCTGCTCAAGTGACTTTAAAAGAAAATAGACAGTTAATTGTTGCGCCCCGAGAGACGCCCTTGAACTCCATTCAGATTGAGAACATGCTTAACCTTTCTAAGGCAGGAGCTACTGTCCTTCCTCTATGCCCAGCGTTTTATCATAAGCCAAGTGACATCTTGGATTTAGTTGATTTTATTAGCGGGAAGATTCTTAACCTACTGCACCTAAAACAAGAGATTCTTCGAGAATGGAACGAAGGTATGAACGATGAGTATTGAGAGATTAGAACGATCTCATGCATCCCTTTTTTCCCTACCTAGATATGAAACGGCAATAAGTGCCTCTTTCCTGTTGGCCGTTACTCTCTCTTTTTTGGAAACGATCTTAAGAGTTACTACTCTGTTTTTCTATACATTACTCCATTCTTTCCTTTGTTTCTCACTTCTCATTTTTACCTTTCCACTCCTAACACTTACCCTCGTAAAAAAAGAGAATACCGTCTTAAATCGTAAAAGAAGCTTTTGGGCAGCTATCCTCAGCACAGGTATGGGAGGTGTGGTTTATCTAGTAGGGAGGACTTTTCACGCTTACGATATGCTCCCCTTTTTCGGTGCGTTCCTAGTGTTAACAGGTATTGGACTGAAACTTTTTTGGGATCTTTTAGTTACCTACGCTCTCAGTATCCTAAGTATGAAAAAAGCGATGGGTATAGTGTTTCCGGGAGTACTTCTTTTTCTAGGGTGTAAATTTTTCCTTGTTCCGTTAGATTCGTTTCTTACTGAGATGGGGATTTTACTCCTCCTAACCATTGGGGTCTTCGCATTCATGGTGTCGGTACTCGTATACTTCGTTAACTTCTTCAGTGCCTCCAAGGTGAATGTGAAGGGGATAGACCTTTTTAGAGGTTTTGTTTTCGTATGGTTGAACAGGAGGAGAGAGAACTTAGAAAGGCTACTTGAAAAACTCTCTGTAGAGAAGACACTACCAGTTTACGTTACCCTTTTTAAGGGAGGAGACTACCGGGGCATTTGGATCATTCCTACGGTGCATCCTGGCCCACTCCTCAATGTTGGATCCAGCGATATGACGGTAAGGATCTCTTCTGCGTTAAGAAAAAAGTTCAACACTCCTACAATGATGTTTCACGGCACTTGTTCCCATTCAGAGAACTTAACAGGTGTATCAGAACAAAATAAACTCTTAGAAATGATACTTTCCCATATTGATGAAGCTACGTTAGCTGATAAGATTTCTCCCCCTATTAAGATTGTAGCTAATAGTATCAGTGTATTTTCCCAAATGTTTGGAAAACGAGCCCTTCTTTCCGTTTCTCGTAGCCCAAAACCTATGGATGACATTACTCTTGATGTAGGACTGGCTGGAGAACATCTCATTGAAAAAACGGGAGTAGAAGGGGTAATTATTGACACCCACAATTCTATTGGGTTGGAAAGGAAAGAAGGACAGGAAGTGCGGATAACGGATCCTCTTGCAGATGAAATCATGGAAGGAATTCAAAACGCTTCCCAAACCTTGAGTAAGATTCCTGAGAGAAGAAAAGTAAATGCCGTTAACTTTGGCATAGGAACACACTCTGGTAATTTATCTCTCAGTAAAGGTCTTGGACCAGAAGGTGTTAAAGTTGCGGTTCTTGAAATAACTGGTAAACAGTATGCGTATGTCCTTCTAGATGCGAATAACTTAGAGTCTGGGATACGAGAAGAGATCATAGATAAGTTAAAACACAGCTTTGCAATAGAAGAAGGAGAAGTTTACACGTCTGATACGCACATTATGAACGCTACAGGCTCCAAGGGAGGCTATCCTTTAATCACCCATGATAAAAAAGAGAAACTCCTTGAAGGAGTAGTGATTGCAACAGAAGAAGCTATACGGAAGAAGGAACGGGTAACGGTTTACAATTTAACGGTTCGGCCTCAACTTAAAGTATATGGTGCTGAGAGTGCATCAGCGTTGATGTACTTCGGAGAAAATTCGGTCCGGCTTTTTAACGTTTCGCTCCTCGTATCGCTCCTACCTGCGTTTATCACCACTTTTTTCATTGTGCTCCTCTCTTTCCTCCTCTGACCTTGATGGTATTTATTTCATGTCACTTATGCTCTGCAGTATTTCAAAAGCAGTCCTTAGATGTCCTAAAAAATCTGTTATGGTATGTTTTACAGTTAAAATAGATAATTTACCGCTTTCTAACTTGGCAAAAAGCTCAAATAGCAACGTTTCATTGACCGTTTCTCTAATGTGTATTCCTTCAGGTGCTATACGGTTATCAACAGAGGTAGCATCAGAAAGGGCTCGAAGAATCTTTTTCCCCTCTTTTACTTCAATACGAACCTTGACAGTCTCTATCAACTTACTCCGCCTTCAAATAGGATTTTAAATTCTTGGTAAACGCTTCCATCTCAGAGTACGGAATGTATGCGCCAGCTGCACTTTTGTGCCCCCCTCCCGATGCCTCTTGTATGTTCCTCATAGCAGCTTGGACTAATTCATTTAGATTCTTATCTGATTTCTCTTCTGATAGTCTAAGAGAGAGTTTAGCGGTTTTTTCATCGCTATGGGAAAAAACTGCGATAACTTTAACCTCTCGTTTAAGACTAGAGAGAATCGATGCGATAATACTTGCAAAGTTTTCGTCTAACCATTTGATACCGTTAACTAAAAACAGGTCTCCTTCTTTCCGTCCTTCAGCCATAGCTTTCTTTAGAAGAGTTGAAACTTTCTCTCTATTCTCCTCACGAAGAGAAATGGCTTGTTTTAGGGCATCTCCTCGCTCACCAAGAGCTAACCTGATACCAATTTCGGGGTGATCCATCCTTCCACAGGCGTTTACTACGGCAGAAAATTCAAGGAGGTCCTTTAATCTACCCGTTTTTTCCTTCTTATTATGATAGGCCACCCCAAAAAGTCTCTCTCTAACTTGTTCAACGTTTTTTTCTTCAGATGTAAAGAGTAACCTCTTTAAGAGACTTTCGATTACCGTGTCCCTCTCTTTCTCCGTTAAGTCTGAGTACTTGAGTTCTGAGAGATGCTCTTTCTCTCCCAATGTTTCCTTCAAAAATTCAAGGGCGGCATCAAGGGATCCAGAAATTCCCGGAAGAATAGGATGAAACGTTGTAGCCAGGGCTTTGAACAAAGGTTTGTATTCTTTTCCAAAAAGACGAAGTGATTCTTCCTTTTCAAGGAGAACATCGCGTTCCTTAGCTTTTTCAAGAATTAATTTGTTTAAACTTACGAGTTTGTCCTCTTCACTTAGTTGAGAGTCTCCTAAAGCACCTGCAATCGCCAAAGGAAATAATGCATCCACAGAAATTTGCTCGGAAAACGTGTAAGCGAGCAGGAAGCATACACCCGCAGAAGAAATCTCTCTATCACCATCAAACCCGAAATGGTGTGGATTCACATGAACTATCTGGAAGGGAGGCACTCTATCTACTTCTTGGGGAACATGATGATCTAGAATAACGGCCCGCTTCGTACTTTTCAAGGTATTAAAAATTGCTTCAAGTTGCCCACTTCCAAAGTCTACAAACATCACCTCTTTAGGGGAAAACTTTCGTTCTATGGATTCAATGACGCTCGGTCGAAGCTGCTTGAAAGTTTTCAGATGCAATTGCTTATTAAAGACCCTGCAAAGGTAGGTGACGATCGCTGCTGAAGTGAGTCCATCAGTATCGTTGTGACTAAACACGTGAAGTACCTCGTCCTCGCCCATTTGTACGAATAATTCCGCGGCGTTTTTTACCCTCGCGAATAAACTTGAGATTGCCACTGGCCTTCCCTCTTGATCTATGCAAGTCCGCTCTTAATAAAAAAGAGTAATTCCTAATAAATTTAAGAGGGGCTCCTCTGGCAGTATTAGTCTCTAAGGAAGTAGATATACCTACGTCAACCGGGGAGGATGGTGCGAAAGCAAGAAAAGGTAACTAAAAAACTTGTACAGATAGAGAGTCTCCATCTTTACCACTTTTGGCCTGGACATCGATTTATCCTAGTATCTCAACCGTGTGGGTTTGACTGTCTTGACTGTTGGAAAAGTAGAAAAGTGTTCGAAGGTGAAAGCATCTCTACCAAAGCATCCCTCCTAGATGGTGCGAAAGCAACTGGTGTAGCCACAGTCGCCCCTGGACAACCTTCAATTTTTTTGTTAGATCTCTTTAGAAAGACGAGATCCGAAGATCGTCCAACAGTATTGGCTACTCTAGGTTTACTAACTGAAAAGAGGTTAAATGGAGTCCTCCTGCTGACTGATGCGGTCGTCCTCCACGTAAAAGGTATTTCCAAAGAGAGCTATGCAAAGCTAACTGGAATACCTAATGGCCTGCAATTAGCTTTTAGATGTGCGAAAGAGGCAGTACATAGAGATATTCATCTTGAAATCGCCTATACTGTAGTTCCTGGAGTGAATGCCTCTTCGCACTCCATCAATGTGCTGGTAAACAAGATAAACGAGCTAGATGCACGTATCCCTTTACATCTTCTACGTTTCCTACCTAGTACTTACATGAAAGAAAAAATGCCCACTAGAGATAGGTTAATGAAAAATTTATGGAATACTGCGAGTGAAACGCTCCCTTTCGTGTATAGGAATAACCTTTATTATGGACGTGCAAAAAATACTTACCTTCCAGATGGAGACCTCGCCATAAAGAGAAGAGGAGAGAACATCTTTCCAATAGAAATGGAAGAGAAATGCAAAACATTGTTAAATATTACTGGAAAAGTGCGCCATTTTTGACCTAGGCAAACCAACGGAAGCACTCCGTTGGCGGTTTTAAATATATACAAGTTCTAATTTCAGGGATTAGACCTTTGATCCCACAAGGAGACAAAATGAAAGAAGAAAAATTGAAAACGGTCATAAGCGATACTGTGGTAAAACTGCTAGAGTTGGCAGCAACTAAGCTCCCCAAAGATACTAGAAAAGCTCTCAATAAAAGCTATAGCCAAGAAGAAGGCGCTGCAAAAGCTCAAATGGAAGCAATATTGGAAGATCTCGATATCGCCGAAACTGGTGTTCCTATTTGTCAAGATACTGGTGTTCCTATTTTTTACATCGAAATTGGGGATAATTTCCCCATTAGAAGTGATTTAAAAGAGATTCTACGAAATGCAACTAAAAAAGCCACAAAAAAGATCCCCTTACGACCTAATGCCGTCGACTTTTGGGAAGAGAAAAACACTGGGAACAATGTAGGAGAACGAATTCCTTGGTTAGAATTTGATCTCGTTAAGGGTAACACGTTGAAAATTACTTCCTACCCAAAAGGAGGGGGTTCTACGAATGTGGCGCAACTAAAAATGTTAAATCCAGGAGAAGGATTGAAAGGAGTGAAAAAAGCAGTAATTGAAGCCATGGTAGAAGCGGACGGCCTAGCATGTAGTCCCAATATAGTTGGAGTTGGAATTGGAGGGGGAGAAGATATCGCAATGAAATTGGCTAAAAAAGCGACGTTGAGACCGATCGGTGATCGTAACGAAAACCCAGAGGCTGCTAAACTCGAAGAAGAGCTAAAAGTTAGGTTAAATGAACTAGGAATTGGCCCAATGGGACTTGGTGGGAAAACCACCGTACTTGATGTTCACGTAGAATCCGCTGCTAGGCATCCTGCATCCCTCCCTGTAGGGATCGTCTTTTTGTGTTGGGCCGCACGACATAGTGAAGCAGAAATACATTCTACTGGAACAGTAGAGTATCTTTCTCATGAGGTGAAATAGAAATGGCTGAGTATCATTTTAACACTCCTATTACCGAGGAAGAAGCTAGAAAGCTCAAAGCTGGCGACACACTTTTCATCACGGGTGAAATGGTAACTGGACGTGATGCTGCTCATAAACGTGCTCTTGACCTTGCTAAAAAAGGGGAAAAAGAGAAGGTTCCAGTGAATCTCGAAGGAAAACCTCTCTACTTCGTTGGACCTCTTGTCAAGAAGGAAAATGGGCAGTGGAAAGTTGTAGCAGCTGGACCAACAACTGCAACTCGGATGGATATGTTCGAACCAGAATTTTTGAAAGAGTTTAAGACCCGAGTGTTGATTGGCAAAGGTGCAATGCTGGAAAATACCATGCAAGGATGCAAAGAAGTTGGAGCAATCTACGCCTCTTACACAGGAGGCGCAGCAGCTCTTGCAGCAAAGCGTATAAAGCGAGTCAAAGATGTACATTGGTTAGATTTAGGTACTCCAGAGGCTATGTGGGTATTCGAGGTGGAGGAGTTTGGACCTTTGACAGTTGATATTGATTCCCACGGGAGAAACCTCCATAAAGAGGTTAACGAAAAGGTCAAAAAGAAAAGAAACGAAATCTTCGATAAGTTATAAGGTATTTCGCATATTTTTTTCTTTTTTTATCTTAGCAAGCTCGGCCCAAATTTTACCATTTCTGATCTTACCGTTGCATTTTTTGTGGGATCTAAAGTTTAAATAACCAAGTTTCTCTCCTTAAACTAATAATATAAATTCCATGGGAGTTAATCCGAGAGGGAGGGAAACTCTTTTAACTCCCAATGTAAATTCATCGAACTGGTAGGAGATTAAAATGGAAACTCGAACCTTGGTAAAACTCGGGAAGTCTAGCACTGTAGTATCCCTGCCGAAAAGTTGGGTTGACGTTATGGGGTTGAAACGGGGCGATAAGGTTAAAATCCAAAGACTTGGAGATGGTACTCTTAAAATTATCCCCAAAGGGATAACCCCTTCTGAAGGAAAGAAGATCAAAATTGATATCAGCAAGGTAAGCGATAAGAAACTTCTTGAACGGATTCTAATGGCGTATTACTTGGAGAGTGCGGATAAAATTTCTCTGTTCTCAAGTGAGAATGACTTAGAAGAGGTACGGAAAGTAGCAAACTCATTCATTTCACAGATTGGGGAGGGAGAGATCGAAGAAAAAGAAAATGAACTTTCGTTAGTTATAGACTCAACGACAGAGAAGTTCAGTATGGGGCAGCTAATCTCTGAAATGTTCGCAAATCTTCTCTCCATGTTTAGTGGCCTGAGAAAATTAATTGAAACGAAAGATCAAGGAAACAAGGAAAACATCTTACGTTTTGAAGAAAAAGTTGATCTTCTCTATCACTTTGCCTTAAGAAAACTCATAAAAGCTCAAGTTAACAGGGGAATCGTCAAAAGTATGGGGCTTGAAACTCCCTTGTGGATTTTAGGGAATAGAGTAGTAATTAAATCAATAGAGCAGACTGCCGATGCCCTTACTGGTTTAATTGACGTTACCATCTCTCTTTTAGAGGGGGGGATAGGGAGAGAAACTGAGGAGGCTCTTTTAGACTATATCGAGGAAATTGAAGATTTGATCCCCGAGGCAATCAATTGCTTTAGAGAACACGACGCTTACCTAGCACATTCTCTATTTAGTCGTATCAAAACTATTCAGACTAAAATCTATGAGTTACAAGGAAAAGAAAAGAAAAATGAAGCGTATTGTGAATTCTTAACAAGACTGGAAGTCTCTTTGGACTCTCTTTTTGGCACACTAGAGGTGGTACTGAATAGAAGTGCACTTGGAGAACCTCAGATTGAAGGTGTGGAGGTACTTGAGTTAGGAAGCGGTGATTGAGGTTAGAAGAGGCGGTACATAAAACCGAGTGTTTTTAAAAGAAATTGCAACTCATGAGACGTAACTGTAAAATATATCATTTTAGAGAATAAAAATGCCAATTCGTCTAACTAGATTTCACACTCCTGAAGAACGAGCCGTCATTGAAAGAATTTCCCAAGAAGTTAGTGTCGTCAAGGAGACCGGAGAGATAGTCTACGGTGCGGAATCAACTATTCAAGCCCTCCAAACGGAAACCGCGCAAATAGTTTTGATCACTCGATATGGTAAAAGGGAGATAATCAATAAACTCAAATATCTGTGTAAACTTTCTGATACTCCTTTTTTTATGTTTCCAGGAGACGTCAGAGAATTAGGAGAAGCCTGTGATCGATCTCACGGAATTTCTGCTTTGGCAGTACTTAATCCTGGCTCAAGTGATATTTTAAAGTTGAACCAAGGAGAGGATATTGAATCGAGATAAGAGAGGTTCCCAAGGTATTTCTTTGAGGAGCGAGTGGAAAAAAAAGCTTTTTATACTCTTCATTTCTATAATGGGTGCTAAACCAATAGACATTTTTGAAAGCGAAGGAAAAGTCTCCCTTTTAATTGAAAAAGAGGATTTTTATAGGATAAAGAGAGCGGGCTTGCACAAACTGAAGCTAATCTCAAGGCGTGTAGGGAAAGAAATCGAGATCGTCGTCTTTTCTCAAGATCTAGAAGAATGTGCAAAAAATCTTTTTAGACCCGCAAAGGTTAACAACATTGAGCGAGAGCAAAGAGGAGAGAAGGAACTTCTAAAGGTGTACGTCCCACCTTGGGAGAAAGGAAAGGCATTGGGAAGAAAAAGTTACAAGCTTCATCGCGCGCGTGCGTTCCTTAAACGATATTTTAATATCGATAACGTCCGAATTGTCTAGCTCTCTTTTTTATCGTGTTCATATTTGACCGTCCTTCCTTGGGACTAGATGTTCTGTTATTCCCCTCACTAGTGAGGAAAGCGTCTTGAAGTGAGGTACTTAAGCGTTAAAACGCTAAAAACCTTTCCTCACAGGAAAAGTTCTCCATCTACATACCGCGAAATGGAGACAAAACTTAAAAAGAGTTTCCATGCACTAGAAGAACTGGTGAGTGTAATGCCTTCTTCCCCCAACGGGTTATTTGCGGCAAGGAAATTACGACGGAACAGGCAAAAAGACAGATGGAAACAAGAGGATTACAAGCGAAGAATGCTTGACCTCAATAAGAAAGCAGATCCCCTAGAAGGAGCGCCCCAAGCCTCTGGCATCGTGCTAGAGAAAGTGGGCGTAGAAGCGCGAAAACCGTATAGTGGTCTTAGGAAATGCGTGCGGGTGAAACTTAAAAAGAACGGAAAAGTAGTCACGGTATTCGTACCTGGAGATGGGGGGATACTCCACATCGATGAGCACGATGAAGTTTTGATTGAAGGAGTTGGCGGTAGCAAGGGGAAATCCATGGGGAATTTACCTGGTGTGAAATATAAAGTAGTGAAGGTTGCTGGTACTAGTTTAGAGGCTATTTTGAAGGGTAAAAAGGAGAAGGGACAGCGTTAAGCGGACTTTTTATTCCTACTTCAGAGCTTTCCTCACTCCAGTGCTGTTCAGAGCATACTACTTCTGTCATCATTTCACCTATTGTCGATACCAGGCAAGGTTTTATAGTCGTAACAGACCTACTTAGTCAGCTGTGCTAAAAGCAGCTAACGAAGAAGACATATAAATAGAAGAGTTTAAAAAACTGCTGTACGCACAACATACAACCCAGCATTAAAACCCAGATGCTACACCAAGGCAAGACTTAAAAAGGATTTGAGTAAAACTAAAAGAATTGGCAATCTTTTCTGGTAACAAAGAGAAAGGTCAGCGTCGAGGGTGTTAAATTGGAGACGGAAGAGGAAGAAGATCGTATCGTGCTGGATACAAACCTGAAGCTCCTCGGTAAGTTTTCCTATGATGATGTACAGTTGAAAGATCCTGGATTAAAGGAGTACGTTTCTCTTAAACCTCGTTACATGCCTCATACGTTTGGGAGACACGCTGATGCTCAGTTCAAAAAGGCTAATGTTCCAATAGTCGAACGACTTATTAATAAGTTGATGAGTCCCGGAAAAGGCTCTGAAACGAGGAAAACTCATAAGTTTGGCGGGAAGAAAAAGAAGGCCTCACAGATTGTGCTTCAGGCACTAGAGATTATTAAGAAGAAAACGGGGGAAAAATCCATCCAGGTCGTCTGTTCGGCCATCGAAAATGCAGCGCCACGGGAAGAAATAGTACGCATTAGCCGTGGTGGTATTTACCGACGATACAGTGTGGATGTTTCTCCACAACGGCGGCTAGATTTAGCTATACGACATCTTGTTAGAGGAGGGAGACAGAAATCCTTTAATACTCCCAAAAAGCTTCCAGAAAGCTTAGCTGGAGAGCTTATTTCCGCTTCTAATGATAGTCTTAATAGTTACGCCATTCAAAAGAAAGCTGATACCGAACGAATCGCAGAAAATGCGAGGTAACTAATCATTACTGGGGGTTCAAATGCAGAAAGGTTTTGTTGTGCTCCTCTTTTTGTCTGCTCTCCTGGTGATGCCCGTTGCCCGTCCTAGTCAAGCTTTCTCTCTCACAGGGAGTGCAACGTCTATTACTGCAGTAATGGTAGTAAATGATACGAATCTTGAGGTTAACAAACCGTTCAACCTTTCTGTTACCATAGCCAATTCGTGGTACTGGAAATTGTATAATATTTCTTTCTCGATCCAGTTTCCTCAAGAGTTTAGCATGATTTCGGCGAAAAATCCGAAAAATGGACAGTATGATAGGGAAACTATCGGTGAGCGTGTGAATATAAGCGTGGACATTTTTCAATTGGGGAGAAACTCCTCTTCAAGTTTTTCTCTCGTTGGGAAGATGGAAGACGACGGTGAATTTTCTATAGACATCTCTACGGTTACACTAACAAAGGTGCGAGGGCCAATCGAAGAGAAGGGTAGCGTTGAGTGTGCAGGAGTCTCCCTCACGATTGAAACAGGCGAAGAAAAGATACCCGTTCCGCCCGAAGGAGACACAGATTTGGAAATCTCTATTAGTGTGATTTTGATAATCCTCCCCGTTACTTTACTTGTAGGTTTCACCTATGGGGGGAAACGCAAAGTCCCTTGATCAGGCTCTAAACCTTGAGAAGGATCCTTTTTTGTCTAAGAACACACATTCGTTAAAGATACAATGTGAGTGTTGGTTTACATTGAAAAAACGAGTGAGAAAAGTAAAAAATAAAGAAAGACGTGAGGGGTAACCTTACTCTCGTATTTTCTTTAGTTCTGAGACTTTGAAACCAGTGAGTCCTCTCACGGTATATTCAACTGTTTCTTCCCCGTCAGGTGGGATTTCATCAAGAGTCCATCTAATTTTCACTCCTCCAGGGATCTCTTGTGTTCGAGTAGGTTGTGGTTCAGCACTTTCTTGAATAAACTCAAAGTTTGAGGGAATCATGTCTGTAAACTCATACTCTTCAGCAGGAAGTGTACCGTCGTTTTTCAGGATTGCAGTCACGACAAACTCTTTCTCACCTGCACCAGGAGTGATCTGTTTTCTCTTACGTATTTCTCTCCGTATTTTAACAGTACTAAGAACGGGAACCTCTTTTAGTTCAAAGTCAGTTGGCTTATCGGCAGTACTTAGGGCGACCCTACCAATGCTAGAGAATTTGTAGTTCTTTTCCGCTTCAGGGCTTAAAGCGGTAACTTGGTACTTCACACTGAGAATATCCCCTTTTCTCATGGAGGAATCGAAAACCTTTGAGATGTCACTTACGGTGAGCCTCAAGGTATTTTCCTCTACTGGATCTTTAGGAGTTATTTCCACCTGTAAGTTGTCTTCTGGGACTTCAATACCTTCCACATCACCAATTCTTAGTAACGCTTCGATTTCTCCTTTTCTAGGAGGGGTAAAACCTTCTGGGATGACCTCGGTTAGCTCGCAATAGTCTATTTCAGCGCTACCTGTATTTTCTAGCTGTACTTTGATTTCTACTGGCTCTTCGAGGTTGCTCATCAGCTCAGTAGCAGACAAACCTGTAGCTGCTGGAGGATGTTTTACTTCCACTTCTTTAGTTACCTTCGAATTAAGGCATGGAATGGAGGTATCTTCCACCTCGTAGGTTCCTGCTGCTCGTTTGATTACCTCTGGAACGACCTCATATGCCACATCAAATGTTAACCTCGGTTCTTCTTCGCTTTGGATAGGGAAGGGACCAATTACCTGTTCTTTTCCTGGTTCTATAGAAACAGGATCTGACACAAGTTGGGGATACTCTCTCTTTCCAGGAATTGGACTTTCGACTCTTCCTGGTAGCTGTTCTGCTTCCTCTTCTCCAGCACCAATTATTTCGCCACTCATTACGCCGATTTTTCCCATAGCTTTGACCGTGGTATTACTTCTGTTTTCTACGTAGATACGGGCATCCCAGATGCCTCGTTCTTCCATCCTCTCTTTCTTTTCTGTGGTTTCTGTAATTCGCTCTATTGCACCTGCTTTTACTTTATCGACCTTCACTCCCGAGATCGTGAAGCCATCTCCTTTACTCTTGTATTTGATCTTCCCACTTTTGAATGCTTCAGGATCCTTTGAAAGAATTGTAGCATCAATGGATACGTTTGTTTCTTCTTCAGGAGCTAAAGAGGGAACAGTCCATCGCAGCTCACCATTTTTAGAGAGGTCTCCCTTATCGGTGCTTGGAAGTGTAGCAATTTTCATCTTTTTCGGCAAATCTTTAGAGAGTTTTACGCTTAGGGGACCGTTCGTCTTGTTTTTCAAGGACAAATTGACATTGAGAGGTGTATCTCTATTGAAAATAGCGACTGGAGTGACGAGTCCCTCTTTGAAGTTTAACTCTTCAGTGAGCATACACATGAAATCTTTCTCTGTTATGGTGTACGGGATCTCCTTTCCACTCTCTTCGAACGCTTTTAAATAGGGCTCTTCTAATTTTGTCTTCAAATCTGTGTCATCTATAGCTGTTAGATATATTTCAAAGTCATAGATCGGACCACCAGTTCGGTTCTCGATGGTTAGTTTTCCTTTGTTCTTTAGTGTCTTTTGTTCGCCCTTGTGATCCTTGCTTCCATCTTGCCTCTCTTCCAGTATAATTACTAAGCCTTTCTCTTCAGCTCTTCTCTTCTCTTCCACTACTTCCTCTTCTTCAATTGATTCTTCTATTTCTTCGTCACTCATTTTTTGACTCCTCGGTATTATTTTCAGGATTAAATTTCCTATTTAAAAAGTGGGAGGAGAATCGAATTTCCTAATTTTCGCCAGTTTAAGTCAATGGCAGGTTTTAGAGTATTGTTCTCACTGAGTTGACTATCAATCAACCTTTGCTATTAGCCTCTCGTCTTAACGTTTTTGAGATCAAGAGACATTTAATAATGGGCATCAAATAAGGAGATGCGGGTCTAAAGAATAGAAGAAGCCCTTTACTGCTAGGGGGAAACCCCCTGTCCCCTCCTACTAACCCTTAACCATCATTAACCGCCTTAACGGCTTTTTCAGGCAAGTTCTCTCTAGGAGGGGACTATATAAAGGAAGTGTTTAAAACTTTTTAAATCTTGAGACCCAAGGCTCTAATAGTAGGGAAGATGGAGTATTAGGGCTACATCATCTTACTTACTCAAAAAATAGAGGGCCTGATCATTCCCTCCTAACAGTTGTACTTTAACGTTTCATTCCCGTCGTTTGACAGTTTCGAGAAAAATAACTTATTTTCAGGTAAATTGAAAGGGAAACGGGATGCAGTTAAGTGAGGGTAATGAATTCTTAAAGTGCAAGTTATGCAGAGAGAATTGGAGCAGAGGATACTGTGCAATTTGTGGAAAACTAGTCTGTGATGAATGTTCTGAGCGAATTGGATACGCTAGAGTGTGCCCTAGTTGTCTTAAACGGTTTAAAGGAGAAAGAAACGTCAAACAACTAAAAAAGTACCTCAAAAAGCATGAGAAGTCGTCTAAGAAGGAGTTTAAACTTATACATAAGGAGGTTAGAAACATAGAGGGAGAAAGTGTCTACCTTCACGTCGGAATTGATGACGTAGATTCTCCTTACGGTTACTGTACCACTTATTTAGGTGCAGTATTGGCGGAAAAACTTGATAACTACGCTAATTTTTTGGATTACCCCCATCTAATTCGTTTTAACCCAAATATACCGTTTAAAACCAGAGGAAATGCGGGTATTGCGTTTCATCTTCTGATAAATAAAGAAAAAGTGGATGAAGTTAAAGATTTGACCTTAAAAACCATAGAAAACTCTGCACAATCGGCCTTTGGAACCACACAGTCAGCGTTAACTTTTTATTTGGCTACTACGAGTAACATTCCTTCAACGTTCAGAGAAATTTATCACAAAGCAGTGACTGATCTCGTACGTTACGAAGAATTGATAAAACTTGTAGCACCTTTGTCTTCTGGTAGATTAGAAGTTTACAGTCATACTAGGAAACCTCAAGGTGCCGTAGGGAGTCTGGCGGCAATCGGCGCTAACTTAAAGGATTACACATTTGAGTTGCTCGCGTACCGTGATCCCGCCCTCCAGCGGAGTAAACGTGAGGTTGCTAAAAGAAAGGTGAGGTACATTGATAAAACCTTCAAAGACGTCACTTTTGATAATTTTGACGGTAGAAGAATGCTTATAACCCCCCATGGTCCAGATCCCGTCCTCTTTGGATTGAGGGGAGACTTCCCCATTCCTCTCCTTAAGGCATTTAACCTTCTTGAACATGAGGAGATTGATCGGTGGTGCCTTTATAGAACCAATCAAGCTACGAATGTGCATATAATAGATGTTGATTCGTTGTCCGACGCGAAAGTTTACCAAACTATAAGAACTACCGTATGGGTAGAGAACACTACAAGACTACAAGGCGGAAAGGTGATTTTAGGGTTAACTGATGGGGAATACCAGTGTAAAGCAATACTGTTCCCTCCCACTGGGAATTTACGGAACGTGGGGAGGAAATTAGGAGTTGGAGATAAAATTGAGATTACTGGGGCTGTAACAGAGAAAGAAAACGGTAGTATTGAGGTAAATGTAGAAGAGCTTCGTCCCATTTCTCTCCTTCCAAATATTAAAAAACGAAACCCCTTATGCCCCAAGTGTGGGGATAGGCTAAAAAGTAAAGGAAGAGGAGAGTATAGATGTCTAAACTGCGGATTCAAGCTCCGTAAAAAGAGAAAAATAACTGTTTTCGGTTCGGAAAAAGATCTTAAAGAGCAAAAGAGATATATCCCTCCCCCAAGTGCACATAGGCACCTTACCCTTCCCGAAAACCGTCGGAGGTTCTCCCTTCTAAAGAAAGAGGGGAACCTGAAAGTGCCTTTTATGAGACCCTTTGCTGGTAGAAAGAAGGTATCGGTCTCGCAACTAGAAAGAGTGCACATTCTGGAGTAAGGAACGCGTTATTTCCTCTTTTTAACCACAGAAAAAACACCCTCTTCAGATAAGTGAAGTAACGCTAAATGATCAGTGTTGATCTCTACATCTTCCTTTTTCCACGTCTTCCCAGTTTCAGGAACGTTAGTTAACTCTACACGGAAAAGATCTCGAAGTTTTCGAGCCTTTCTGAGGCGGAGGAAGAGCGGATCAAATTCTATTAGCATCTCCCAGTACAGAGGGAGGAGGTGCACGTTTTCTGGAATTGTAATCAAGACACACGGACTCACGCTAACACATTTTGCAAGTAATACAAGGACTAAAGGGAGATTCTTAGACATATTTGAAAGATCTTTGGAAAGGAGAGAAATGGAGAAAAAGTCATCAATGAAAACGCTTGGGTCTTCACAGGTTCCCTTGAAAATGTCATATATAAGGTGCGTTAAAAACTCGGCTCTATCTTTAATCAGGCTCTCTTCACTGCAAAACTTTAATTTCACATTGTTTAGGTGGCGTGCCGTATAAGCATTGCTGAGTGTCCTTAAACGTTTTATGTCTCGTAACTTTTCAACCAAACTAAGGTAACTGGTGGATCCCCCTTGGTTGATCAGCTCGAACAGTATTTGGATCAATAAGGTGGTCTTTCCACTCCCTCTTTGACCATAGAGCACAAAAAGCCTATGTTTTTCCTTGAAAAATGGGAGAACGTCTAGTAATAGCTTTCTTCTTTGCATTCTACCTTCATTTTATGGAGAATACTTAGGGTACCTTAAAAGAAATCATCTAACTTTCGGTCTTTATCGTTTATCGTTTCATCTTTTGGTTTTTGGTTTTCCTCCTCGTGTTTAGGCTTTTTCCCTCCTTTAGTTTTTTCCTTATCGTTCCTGTTTCGTATTGAGCTTTTTTTTCTTTCTTCGCGCGTAGTACGTAACTCTTTGAGTCCTGCCTCATACCCTTCCATCACTTTTCCTTTTTCTAACGTGTATTCGGTTGTCAGGCGATCTACTTCCTCTGAATCCACGTTTAATCCCGCTAAAAGCCCCCCTAACTCCCGTGGGGATCTCTCCCCGAGAAAAGTTAGCATGTTCATATCTCTAATGGATGCTTTCAGAGAAATATGTTGCTTCTGTGCAAGGCGTTCAACGATGGGATGCAACTGTCCTCCAGAGCTTAAGAACTTTTTTCGTCGTGAATAGCTACTGAAGGCACTCGGGAATCGTAGTTTAAGTTTTCGAAGGGCCCAGATGTTGGTTTTTTCTTCCCCCCATTTTCCCATAGCGTAAGCGAGATCTCTCGATGCACTATACGCAACCCTCCAAGCTCGTCGTCTTTGACCTAGTTGATAAATATAATCGGCATAAGCTAAATCTTCATAGAAAGAGTAAAGATGTTTCGTTTCCACCAACTTTGAAGCATTTTCCCAACTCCATATTATAAAATCCCAAAGGTTTTTGCCCTCTACGGATCTAATTCTCTCTTGGTTTTTTTGTAGGCTTTCCGCTATACCATCTTGCTTGAAAGCGAAACATTTTTTTAGAGCGGATTTGAACCCTCGCATTTTATCTTTCCGTAGCTGGGGTACCTCACCTGAGTAGTAATAGTTCTCTAAAGCTTGTACAACTGTCCGTAGATCCTGGGTGCCTTTCAACTGTTCCCGTACTTCAGTAGGAACACCCATATCGACTTTCTTCGCTATTATATCAATTAATTTTTCGATCTGGTATGGTTGGGGGCGGTCAAAGAAAATTGTCGTGCTATAGAACTTGGCCATCAACTTTCTGACGTTGTTATCATCTTTATCATTAGCGGTTAATATGACAGGAAACCGTGCATGTTTCAGCTGCCGTAACAACTCGCTAAATCCGCCCCTATCCTTAGTTCCATGCATTCCGTCTACTTCGTCGAAAAGGACTAATCTAAGAGGTTCCGTAGACTTTTTACTTCTCCTCAAGCTGCTGCTACGGATGATCCTTCCCATTCGCCTCTTTATTTTTGCCTTACTTCGTTCATCACTAGCGTTCAGTTCCACTAGAGGCACTCCGACTTCTCCAGAGAGTGCAAAAGCAGTGGCTGTTTTCCCATTTCCAGGGGGACCAACCAACAGCAGAGGATCATAAGAAGGGAGTGGTGGCATAGGGACCGCATTAGCGGATGATTTCTCACGAAATTCTTCCCAAGTATCCTCTAACCACTTCTTAATCTTTGTTATAGCATTAGTGCTTAGATCTGTTGTGTATCGAGTTTTCGATTCCCCAACGAATAATTCTTGCTGTGGTTCTGGAGGGTAACAGTAGCTACCCGATGTTTTTGACTTATTCCGTACGTTTCCCATCCATTTTCCGAATTTCTTCTTGAAAAATTTTTGCCAATCGTCTACATGTTCTTTCGCCCATTCTCTTCCTGCTTCTTTACTTGTCCACGCAAACCACGCTTCTTGTTCTTCATTTTCCCATGTGTTACGGTGTGTCCACCATACTTTCCAACAGCGCCACCAGCTGAGAAGGTATGTTCTTTGGGTACGTTTGAGCACTACTTCATCAAGGAATCGAGGACGATACTTTTCCGTCCACGGTATCCTTTTTCTTTTGACTTCCATTTTCTCCCTCATTTGTGAACTGTATGAAGTAGACCTCAACCGTTGGACCCTTATTTATGGGTGTAGATGCCATTTAGTTTCTATCTATGTTTTTTCCCTAATTCATAGAGGTTAGCAAGCAATGCCGTAAGCTGTATATAATCTGTGGCACCTTCCGTTATACGAAAGTCAACTTGACTGATAAAACGAAGGAGCTTAATCCTCTCATCGGGCTCTAAGTTGGGGAGATTTCGGTGTATCTCTCGTTCCATAGCCCGCAGTAAGTCACCTCCGTCTACCCCTCCCTCTATGAGGGTTTCTGTCAATTTCTTTCTTGCATCTTCAAACTTCCCCTCAAACGCAGTTTCGATAAGATCTTTTGCAGTCTCCGGGTATACAACCCCTGCAGCGTTGTATACTACTTCTTTGTCGATGGTTCGTTCTTCGTAAGCAACACTTTGTAAGAGGTTGATTGCCTTTCGTAGATCTCCCCGTGATACTTCTACTAGCGCCTCCAACCCTTCCTCATTAACGTCCAATCCTTCTTCCTCTGCAATAAAGGAGAGGCGATCTTTAACATCCGCTTTAGGTAGGTGCCTAAAACTGAAAAGGGAACAGCGGCTTTGAATTGGCTCTATAATTTTGCTACTATAATTGCAGATCAAAATGTACCGAGTCAGACCACTGAATTTCTCCATAGTCCTTCGAAGTGCGTGTTGTGCCTCAGTTGTAAGGTGGTCTGCCTCATCTAGTATTAAAATTTTGTAGGAGATGTCTCCGCTTGGAATCGATCGACTGAAGTCTTTCAATTTCCCTCTGATCATATTAATGCCCCTCTCGTCAGAAGCGTTCAGTTCAAGCGTGTATTGACCGTAACTCTCAGCGTAGAGATCCTGGGCCAAAGCTAGTGCTGAAGCAGTTTTTCCCACTCCTGCAGGGCCAGCAAAGAGTAAATTCGGGATATTTTGCCTTTCCACGTAGGACTTTAACGCTTTGACTATCTTTTCGTGGTTTACAACTTCATCTAGATTTTTAGGACGATACTTCTCTACCCACAGGGCTGTTTCTACCATCATACCTCCCCTCACCTTTCTTGATAATACATAGGAATTTTATTGGATATATTCTACCAATAAGACCAACCTTCAAAAGGAAAAGGTAAGAGACTTTAAAAGGGCTCTCATTGAACGGACAGAAAGAAGTCATTGCCATTGAGACTACTTTTCCAGGAACCCTCGTTGGAAGAGAGGTGCAAGACGCTAGGGGAGAATGTGTTGGTATAGTACGGAGCATTGAAGTAGATTTTTCCACTATGAATACTAACCTCCTCCTTTATGGAAGTGAAGGAACAAAGGAGATCCCCCTAAAAGATGTAGATCACGTGGGAGAACGAGTGAAACTAAAAAAGACCTTACTTGGGGAGGAGATCGAACAGGGAGACGAGAAGAAAATTAAGAGAAAGGTCAAAAAGGAGATCCAATCCCTCTTGACTGTATCATCTATCCTTATGGGCGGTTAGGACGTCCTTATGTCTATCAAATCTTTATAACTATCAATGTTCTCCTCTTAAAAGGACAATTTTAAGCTTTTCTGTACTTCTTAAGAAGGGATGGAACTTAGTTTAAGTTGTTTACCAGTTCTCCTTGCCTTTGACATGAGTGTACCCCTCTACGAAAATAAGTTTGCTCCAAAATGTGTAGGCTTCGTCTACAATTTCGTGGAATTGTAGATGAACGAAGCGGATGTATCAATGATCAAGTTCGAAGGAAGGAATCGCTTGGGATGTCTTTCTCCATGTTCTCACAAATTTCCAAGCCCTTCCGTCTTACTATTATGCCCCGCGGTAACGTGTTCGTCGTTTCAATCTGCTCGATGATCCAATTTTTGAGCTGATCTACCCCGTCTTTTCCTGCGATTCGCATAATTTCCCGTAGTGAGTTCCTGTAGCTTGCTTTTTTCATGAAAACTCCTCGTTTATCCTCAATAACGTGATCTATTACCTTTTCGATCTCGTGCATGGGTTTGCTTACGTACAGTTCCATCCTTCCCATCCTTTACTTTAAAGAGAGGGAACCAATTTATTAGTGTTTTCCTACAAGTTGGAGTTTGATCCGTTCATCTGGGGGAAAGGTTAAAAGGCTTCCCCTCTATTTTTAAAGAGGGGCTGGAAGTGACCATCGACATAAAAGATCCTCTCTACGGCTACTTAAGATTTGAAGAGGATATTGGAAGGATAATAGATTCACCTGAGTTCCAGAGACTCAGGAGAATCAAGCAAGTGTTCGGTAGTGATTACGTCTACCCTGGGGCGACTCATACGAGAGCAGAACATAGTTTAGGAACAGCTCATTTAGCTAAAAAAATGCTTGCCGTGATAGAAGAAGAATTAGAACGACGAGGGGAGACGATAGATGGACAAGAGCGGAAATCCGTTATACTTGGGGCATTACTTCATGATGTTGGCCACGGACCGTTCTCGCATGCGTTTGAGATCTACCTCGAACAATTCGGGTTGAACCATGAAGATTTCACTAGAAAGATAATTTTAGAGAGGATGTCCTCCAAAATTGAGGCCGTAGGTGCAGATCCAGAGCTTGTAGCTGAGATTGCGGGCGGGATGGAAGCTAAGAAGACACAAAGCAAACCATATCTTAAGCAGATAGTGAGTTCCGCAGTTGATGCAGATAAATTGGACTACATTAAGAGAGATACGTATCATACCGGTGCAGAGTACGGCTTCATCGATACAGACCGTATCATTAACTGCCTAAGTCTTTACGAGGATCAGATCTGCGTGAGAGAAAAAGCCATACAATCGCTCGAAGCCATGTTAACAGCTCGTGCATTAGCGTTTAAATCGATTTACTATCACAAGGCATCTAGAGCAGCTCAAATATTGATAGGTAAAGCCATAGAAGCAGGTGCTGAGAAGCTAGGACTTAAGTCTATCCTGGATGATCTTTCTGAATATATCCACTGGGACGATTACACGTTGTGGAGTGCCCTTTTACATACTGACCCATCCAAGAAATACATGGAAATGCTAAGAGATCGACGGTTACTAAAAGTGGCGTTGAGCATAAGTGGGAGTGCTGATCGTCTGTCCTCAGCCTTGCTTGATATGTTTTCTTCTCCACGTTTGCTCCTTGAAATTTCAAATAGCATTCAAGAAGAAGCAGGTATCCAAGAACCTGTCGTGGTGGACTCTCCCACCCTTCCCAATATCCCCTATATGCACTGGGTTCGGGGAAAAGCGATGGAGATTCCAATCCTTACCTCCTCTCCTTCAGGAAAGACAGAGATACGACTAATGAGTAGAATCTCTCGCACTGCTAAGGCGTTAGAGTCTTTCCTTTATGCGATTCGAGTGTATACCGTTGCTAAGCATCGAAAACAGGCTGAAAAGGCTGCCCAAAAGATCTTCAGTGGACTTTCGAAAAAAGGAGTAGAGGAGCTTCATATGTGATTATCTTCTTCAGGAGGCGACATGATGGTACGCATACGGGGGAAAGTTTTTTCTGGAAAAGGTGAGGGAAAACACTATTTGAAAAAATCGGAATATCGGGAGTTCTTCTCCGAGTTACTTGGTGGTAGTGTGTATCCAGGCACGTTGAATCTTCGGTTAGCACAAAAGTGGGGAGAGCTAAAGAATTGGAGCAGTTACAAGCCAAAAAGCTACGGGAAAATCTTCTATAAACTCGGGAAACTACACCAACGAGATCTCAGCATTCCCATTGTCCTTGTTAGACCTGTATTGACCGATTACGAAGAAAAAATTATAGAGGTTGTCGCTCGCCAACATCTTAAGAAGGAATTGAACCTCCACGATGGGGATGTTGTCACGATCGAATAACCAGAAAATGAATATTACCGTGACTCTCCTTAACGGTTCTAAATTTGATCTTCTTCTCATGGATCAAGAGAACTTTCAAAAGTACAAGAACGATGAAAGTCACAGTTTTGAATTTAAGAAAGATGGTATACAAGAAAAATTTTCTATGGTGTTTACATCATTATATAAAGGACTTTATTATGTGGTGGTCGAAAGAGATAAGAGTCTTATTGCAAAGACAGTAACTGTTAACGTCTTTATCGAGGTAAAAGATAAGACGTTTTGGGAAACTTATAGAGGTCTGATTTTTACACTTATTTTTCTGTCAGTTGTGATAGCCCTGCTTGTTTTTGCTTATAGACAAAAGAAAAGCAGTGGTACAATATTTTCCTCCCGTTAACGAGGTATTTCTTTTGTCTTTTTCCACTTTTTCTCTTTCCTTCTGAGAGGTTTTCCTGCTTCATACCGTTGGTTCCCATTTGCCTTGTGTGTGGTTTGCTTTGTTGTTTTTGCTTTGTGGTGTGCCACACGGTTCGTCTCTGATATCACGTGCCTCTATCACGGTTCAGGATTACGGGAGAGAGATACGTTTCTTCCATTTTTTGAGCTAACGATGCTTTTTGATTTCCGAAAAATGTTGAGTTCTTCCTTGAGTTTTCCCCTGGTTTCTAAAGGTCAGGAAACCGATTAAATTATAAAAAAAAGTAATCCTAGAGAAGGGTTTAAAAATAAATATATAATTATCCTTTTTGATCCCAATGTGGAGGATTGAACGCGTGATCCAACTTTTAGATGAAACCACGCAGGAGACGATGCGGATAGTACCCATGATAAGTATCGTGGTGTCTCTTGTTGTTCTCTTCTTCCTTGGAATTGCCCTATTTATTGGAGGAATGTTGGGGGCCCTTCAGAAGGAAGAAGGGATAAATGTTTGGTTAGTGGCAGTTGGCATTTCCCTTGCTCTTACAGTGATCATGGTTATGCTCTTATTGATTCTCTTACTCATTTAACCCATACCAACGAAACCTGTGTGAAGAAGGGGTGTCTAATCTGAATACACGGACATTACAGAAGTGAGAAACTTCTTTCCACTAACGGAGTCAAGTCCGTATACAAAAGTTCGAGGCGTTTTATTTCAATTTCATTTTTGCCTTTGAAGGGCATTAAACGTTTGATATCGTTTTTTGGAAGCGTATTGAGGGAAACGCCCGTTATCCAAGGGGAAAATGCCGGGAGAATTACCCATTTTGCCTCACCTTTTTGATGAATGAGATCGAAAATTGCCCATGTTTTAACAATAGGGACCGCAAGGGTATCACTACTGATGTTAGCAGCTGGATGGATGTGAGCAGTTATAGCAATATCATAGGTGTTTACTGGAAAGAACTTATGTCCATGAAAGAGCACGACTTTCTGTGAACCTACCCGTCTTTCCTCTTTGTATGCAAAAGAAATGCCCTCGATATCTAAAAAATCTTCAATTCTCCCATCGTGGTTGCCTTTAATTATCTTTACCCTATCGGTATGGTTTAAAATGGATTCAAAACCGTGCCGTATTTTTCTTTGCACAGGCTTGGGCGGTAAGCCTATTTGCTCTTTTACATCGCCTAGAATAAGCACCTCTTTGGAGTTGTATTCATTTATGAGGGATCGAATCCTACCAAAGGTTTGGATTATTTCCTGCTCACTAAGCTTACGATCCCTAATTAATGGTTTTCCTAGATGTAACTCAGCGATAACGAGTGTTCGTGGCTCCAACTGTAAAAAACAATCTCCTAGTTTAATCCTTCCATTCATAGGAAATATCTAACCAAGGTGAAATGGATTAAGCATTAACATGTCACTTCTTCAAAGGTTTATAAGTTAGTTCTCTTTATACCTGACATTTTCTCCGTATATCCGCTTTAAACGATATATTATTGACCTTTTCCTTCCTAGAGTTTTTAAACTTTTCTGTGTATAAGCATTATTGGGAATTAGACGAATTCCCTCCACAGATAGTGATGGTAAGAGTGGAAAGTCTCATTGAGACTTCTAAGTTACTGTTCTTCAGCTAATTTCCCCTCTTCAGGGGTGAAAAGACATGGAAGGAGAAGAACGAAGAAAAGAAGATCTTCCGGGTGAAAAAGAAAGCAAAGCGGAAGAAAAAGTAGAGACAATTCCAATAGGAAGCCCTCTTCATGTGAGTCCCTCCCTGAAATCTCTTTTGCGATGTTTTTATGGTCTTAATCAACTGGAAGTGGAAATTTTTATGTATCTGCTTAAAAATGGACCGAAGAAGGTAAAAGTGCTTGCTCAAAAATTTGATCGGGATTATAGCGTCGTATACCGAGCTTTGAAGACTTTGTGTGAACTTGGGATCGTAGAAAAAAAGAGCCAAAGAGAGGGGATCGGAAGGCCATATCATCTCTATAAGACAATAGAGGAGCACCTATTAAAAGATAAATTAAATGAGATCGCTAAAACCTGGCAAGAGAGAGTACATGAAGTCTTACATAACATTCAGTAGCGTTAGTTTACTGCTCACACATAGTTGGTAAATTACTCCCTCTTACCCTCGAACGCTCTCCTATCGGACAGCATTTTTGCTCTTTACTCCCTCAATTTATAAAGAGCTAAAAATAGTTAGAAGGACAATCGTGGAGATGTTAACAGTGGTTGAAAACTCACGTCTTCCTGGTTTTTATAAGCGTTCTATGAGTGAAAGGCTAGATACAATCAAAGAGCTAGTTGATTTGACGGAACAAGAGGTACAACTCCTGAAAAAAAGCGGAGGATTAAAAAAAGAAACCGCTGAGCAAATGATTGAAAACGTAATCGGAACTTTCCCGTATCCCTTGGGAATTGCCTCTAATTTCAAGATCAACGGTCAGGATTACCTCGTTCCTATGGCAATTGAAGAAACATCCGTCGTTGCTGCAGCAAGCCATGCAGCAAAGATAACGAGGAAAAGCGGAGGAATTACGGCAGAGGCACAGGATTCGATCATGATCGGGCAAATTCAGCTAAATGATGTTGAAAACCCTGAAAAGGCAAAAAAACGTATACTAGCGAAGGAAAAAAAGCTTATAGAGATAGCTAATGAACAAGATCCAGTGTTAGTAAAGCTGGGTGGGGGAGCAAAAAACCTGGAGGTACGAATTGTTGATAGTTTTCAGGGTCCAATGGTCGTCTCTCATTTACTAGTGGACTGTCTGGATGCGATGGGTGCGAACGCGGTAAATACTATGGCGGAAGCCTTAGCACCATACATCGAAGAACTCACTGGAGGTACAGTTAACCTGAGAATTATCTCGAATCTGGCTGATAAGCGTTTGGTTCGGGCTAAAACTACAATAAAACCTGAGGATATTGGCGGGAAAGAGGTCGTTGAGGATATCGTAAATGCTTATGCTTTCGCTGATGCTGATCCATATAGAGCGGCGACCCATAACAAAGGAATCATGAACGGCGTTATAGCTGTTTTAAAAGCAACAATGCAGGACACGAGGGCAGTAGAAGCAGGAGCACATGCATATGCAGCAAGAAATGGGAAGTATGAACCACTAACGACTTGGAAGAAGGACAAAAAAGGAAATTTGGTAGGAGAGCTTAAAATGCCTATGGCAGTTGGCACTATTGGAGGAGCGACGAAAGTCCACCCCCTCGCTCAGGTAGCATTGAAGATCATGGGCGTGGAAAAAGCAAAAGAATTAGCTAAAATCGCTACGGCAGTAGGTTTGGCTCAAAATTTAGCGGCTCTACGAGCATTAGCCACTGCAGGCATCCAAAAAGGGCACATGAAACTACATGCAAAGAACATTGCCTTCATGGCTGGAGCAAGGGGAGAGATGTTAGATAAAATTGCGAAAAAAATGATAGAAGAAGATCACATCAGATTTGACAGAGCGAAAGCACTACTTGCGGAATTTTCCGAAGAATGATCGTTCTTCGTTCTCTGTAACAAGTGAAGTGATGCTACTTTGCAAGTACAAAGAGGAGTTTTTTCATGCTCAGTAATTAAAAATTTTTGATCTAGCTACTGTAAAGCTCCTACTAACATAAGAGATCCACAATGAATAAATTTTTGCTACCTGAAGAGGTATACGAAGCGGATTTAAATGCTAGGTTTTTAGGTCTTCCTGTTTCAAAACTCATGGAAAATGCTGGAAAAGCAGTAGCAGATGCAGTAAACGAAAAAATAAAACAAGGAACGGTAGCTGTAGCTGCAGGAATGGGGAATAACGGGGGTGATGCGTTTGTAACCGCTCGTCACCTTCATTCTATGGGATATCGTGTTAAAGTGGCTATTCTTGGTAGCAAAGAACTTATCAAAAGTGAAGAAGCTAGGGAAAACTTCGAACTCTTGAGAAATTTGAGGGGAATAGACATTACTGAGATAACTACTTCCACCAACATTGATACCCTAGAACACATTCTAAGCTCTGCGGATATCATCATTGATGGTATCTTGGGGATCGGGATCAAAGGGGGCGCACGGGGGTTACCCGCTGAAGCGATAGAGGCGATCAATCAAACGGAAGGTAAAACTGTTTTCTCAGTGGACGTTCCAAGTGGGTTAGATGTAAGTGCAGGGAAGGTTAAAGGATCATGTGTGAAAGCAGACATTACCGTTACTTTTTCTGGAAGAAAGAATGGACTGACCCCCGCAATTGGTGGAGAAATTCTAGTTAAAAGTATTGGAATTCCTCCTGAAGCTAGAACGTACGTGGGCCCGGGGAATTTGCTGATACCCTTACAAAAACGCGATCCTTGGTCACATAAGGGGGATTTTGGTCGCATCCTACTCATTGGGGGGAGCCAGAAATTTTCTGGTGCACCAGCTCTCTCTGCCCTCTCTTGCCTTAAAAGTGGTGCTGATTTGGCAGTGGTCTTTGCTCCAGAAAGTGTCTCATCTACGATACGTTCTTTTGCTCCAGATTTAATAGTCTTTCCTTTTACAGGCCAAATATTCAATAGAGACGCAGCAGAATCAATTGTAGGGGAACTATCGAACTTCGACGCTGTGATCTTAGGACCAGGAATAGGTAGGCATAACGAAACATTCGAAGCAGTTAAGTATATGTCCGATAGAGTTTCAAAACAGGAGATTCCGCTCCTCGTGGATGCTGATGCGCTGAAAGCATTAGGAAAACTTGGACTTCCTAGGGGGAACGTAGTCCTCACGCCACATGCAGGAGAATTCAACGTAATGTTCGGTGAGAAGCCTCCTAGAGAGTTACAAGCACGGGCGGAAATAGTGAGAAAATTTGCCCAGCGAGAAGAAGTTGTGATCCTCCTAAAAGGGCACGTAGATCTCATCTCAGATGGGCAAGAAATCAAGTTTAACGCGACTGGCAATCCGGGAATGACGGTAGGAGGTACAGGAGACGTGCTGTCTGGAATCGTTGGGACCTTTTTGGCCCAAGGTTTTTCCCCATTTCAAGCGGCATCATGTGGCGCTTTTGTATCTGGAATGGCAGGAGATAGAGCTTTTGAAGATTTGAGTTATGGCTTAACCGCTTCTGACGTCATACACAGAATTCCAGCTACTTTCAAATGGATCAAGTCTTTCACATGAAATGAGAAGATCAAAGTGAAAGTGAAGTTCAGGCAAGGAAAAGGAACGTGTAGTGGGGAGGGAGAGGAGTGGGGGGCCATCGAGGAAGCAGGTGGAACAATCACGTTTGAGGGAGCCGTTATTACGCCAAATCCTTGCTATCGCCTCTCTCTCAGACAGACCGTATCTCACGATCACATAGAGTTGCGAGTGCTGAAACATTCTACGAAGCAGATCTGCATACAGTGTATCGCGCGGATTCCCTTTGAAGGGAAGGTATACGACGTTTCAGGAGAAAAGACAATTTCCCTTTTGATAGGGGAAAAGGAAGTCTCCCGAAAGGACTTAAAAATTGTTAAAGAAGAAGGAGAAACAGAGGTTTCTTGAGGAGTGTGGATTGAGAGGATTAATTAGAGAAAGGAAGATAGAAGAAGGAGAAACTGTAAGGCGTTACTTAGAACGGATGCTCCTACGAATTGTTAAACGTTGGTATTTCAGGCAGTTTCCAGAGCTTAAAGGGAAGTTTAAAGCCGATCGAGGCAAAAAAATCGAGGCAAAGATGGAACGCATCGTTGGAGGGTTGGGTGTACGGAAAAAAGATGTGAAAGAAGCATTGAACCGAGTGGGATTGGTGATCTATACTAAAAAAGGAGCATTGGAAAATCCAGGCCTGATCCTTTTTGTGAGCAACGTCGGGAAGTACTCTACTGTGTATGATGCGGATAATGCACTTTCCTTGTTTCAGCAATTGTACCCAACGTTGAGGGGTAATTTTGCTTCAGTTGAGCAAAAAACCGAAGAAGAACTACGTGCCGAGAATTTTGAGCATTTAGACCATGTGGTCGTAGAGCAAGATGAACTCAAAGTGTTAGAGAAGCTGTCATCAGTGTTACAAGAGTACTTTGGTGTTAACGCGAAGCCTGAGCTTAAGTGGCAATTTTAATAGTCCACTCGCTAGAGAGACATGCTAGCTAACCTATCTTCGGTAAGAGATCCTTCTTGCTTTATGAGAATACGGCTAGCAGCTTTTTCCACCCATTCTTCCTCGTCTTTAAAATATAGTTTTACGTGAAATCCTATCTCTTCGTTACCCGTCTCCACGGGATTTCTCCACAATCGTCTTGCCAGACTGACTATGATGAACTCATCAGGCACTTGGGTGAAGTCTACTTTAACGTTTACTCCGTCTTGGTCTTCCTCAAGCTCGGTTCTTGAAATGCCTTGTAACTCTTTCTTCACAGTATGCTCCCTGAGAAACCGAAAAAGCTGCAGAAAACCCTTTATGAATCCTCTCGTTTCTCTCCTAGTGAAGGTAGTTTTAGCATCCTCCAAAACTTTGTCGAAGTGGTTTCGCGGTAAGACAAACAGTTTGTTGAAGTATTGTTTTCTTATAATTTCGATAAAGTTTGTGTGCTTGATCAATTTGATCATGAACTACAGTAATGAAAGAGTTTGTAAAACTCTTTTTAAAATCTGAAGATTTGTACTTTTTTCATTAAGTTGTGGTTCCTTCGATGGCCATTAAGGACGCCACGCATTGAGATAGCAAAGCGTTATGATACGTTTCGTAACGCCTTGGATGCTTTTTCTCGGCGATCACGGATCCATGTCACAAACTGGCTGAGGAGTTGCGTGCTGAAGTACGTAAATCGTTCTTCGTTCGTTTCAGGATCAAGAACATACTGGGCCACCGTTTCATTCCGCTTCTCACCCACTTCTAAAAAACTGTACGGAGGAAGACAAGATGCCAGTGTCAATGGACTCCTCCTATCTCCATAGTTGGTAACTTTACCTTAAACTAGAGAACGCTATGATAAATCATTGGTTTACATTCAAAAGGTAAATCCATGTATGTTTTTTCTATTCCAGAATTCTTCAAGATTTTTCTTTCTTTTGTCCTTTTACTTTATAAATTTTCTTTGAAATCTCGGTGGAAGATTAGACCCGAGTTTAACATATGGTCCTCCTCTTGGATGAAGAGGATGATTCGCGACTTCTATTCTTGAAACAGTGTGTTTAAGTAACTCGTGTGATCCCAGATATACCGTTAAGGTAAAATGGTTTAAGATCACCATAAGTGAGATTCTGACGTCTATTATAAGAAATACCAGCACCATGCTGTCAAGTAAGTCTTTTAAAGGGTTTTTGAAGTTAATAATACAGTGCCAGGTGTGAGCTTGGACAACCTCTAAAATGATAAATCTGATAAAAAGAGAAAGAAATGGGAAAAAGCTAGGCGGAAAGTTTGCCTCTACCAGACATCACTCTTTGGATGGCCATTCCTACGAACACTAGCCCTGTGCCAAATATCGTCAAGATCATTCCAGGAAAAAGAACGAACCACCATACTGAAAGCATCCCTCCTTGTTGTAATGCAGCAGCTTGTTGTTGACTTTGACCCCCTCCAAAGGTGATTGCTGTTACTTGTTGGATTAGTCGTCCGAAAGAGATCCAATCTGGCCCCATTCCAAAGAAACTAAGTCCTGCAGTAATCAAGATAGCCGTCTGGAGGTATAACACAACCTGATATATGATTAATCCGATGATATTCGGGAAAATATGGCCAAACATTATCCGAAAAGGAGGTGCGCCACAAGCCTTTGCTGCTTCTACATAGGGACGCTCTCTTTCAGAAAGAACTTGAGAACGAACAGATCTAGATAGCCCTCCCCATCGAATGAAGGCAATTGACATAATTACTGCCCAAACGGTTGGTATGTTAGATTCTTGAAAAATGATAACTAAGATTAGCATAATAGGAAGACCAGGAAGAATTAAGAGGAAATCGACAACCCGCATAATTGATTCATCTATTTTCCCGCCAAAATACCCAGCCATTAATCCAAGAGTTATCCCCAGAAAAAGTGTAACAGCAGTAGAGGATAAACCAAGTATAAAATCGTTTTTCATACCTTTCGTAATCAAGGTAAATAAATCCGCTCCCATAGGGGTCGTGCCCATTATTCCCTCATAGTATCCATGTGCAGTATATTCTAAATCATCAATAGAAAAAATAAAGGTCCCTTCAGATCGTTTTTGAGGGTTTACAATGTTAAATTCCGCTACAAAGTTAAGTTCTAACTTTGAAAAGATCTCAAAAATCGCCAGCATGGGCGCTATGCTAATAGTAGATTTTTTCTTTGTCCAATGTGTAGTATTTAGCATGGGAACTGATTTGGCCCATACCATACCATATTTAGAATCAAAACTCTCTTCAGGAATGATAACACCGTTTTCGTCCAGTATGTGTCTCATACCATTAGCCGAAATATCTCGAGCCTTAATATAAGTGGTAAAGGAAAAATTATAAGCGACATTAGGACGGGAAAAATGTCTGTAAGGACATCCTGAAAAATCGAATTTATAAAAATAATGGAATTTGTGGTTATTAGGGGACTTCTCAAAGTCCCAATCGATATTCTTAGTTATAACGAGTGTAGCTTGAGGGCTTGCTGAAAATGATGAATCTTCAGAAGATATTCCTGTATCAGTAAATATAAAGTTTAAATGACCCTGATTGAGAGAATAGTTGGCATTTAAATACGTTCCATTAGAGATTTCTGATTTTTGAAAAATAAAACCGTCATTTTCAAGAGTGGAAAGATCAGTGACCTCATTAAAATCTTGGGTGATCATTAGTTGATCTTTAAATGACTGTTCATCAAAATACGCTACCCAACCTGGAGCTGCTGCAGGTGATCCATCGCCCCTATATAAGGTATCATCAGGGTCTCCAAAAACATTTCCGATAAACCCTAGAGTTCCAACAAGTAATAGGATGGCAACACCAGCTAGACCTATACGCTCTCTTTTAAATTCATTTAAAAATTGTTTACTTTTATCAATAAGAGCCTTAAAACCCGGAGTAGCATATTTTTGACTACTTTTAGATTTAGGAGAAGGTATCTTGTTCACCCTAAGCCCATTCTTCTACTCATTTGTTAATCTAGAACTCTATAATATTTGAAGAATTAAGTAATATAAGAGACAAAGACTTAAATCTTTAAAAGCTTTCAATTAAACAACAATCCCGCATTTGAAAAGATGAACCTCAAGTTTAGGAATGAAAATAGAATGCAATAACATTAAATGGTATTACCTCCTCCCGATTATCATTTTTGGATTTTATAGTGGTGTTCTTTGGAGGGTCGCCACTCCAAGTTATAATGTAGAATCCTCAAACGAAATTACAACTTGGACTAATGGTTATTTAACTAACGATACCTATCTTAAATGTGACATACAAAGATTTGTTGGTGAGAACGCTCGTCCTCCACAAAAGGATATTTATTTTTGGATTATAAACGCTGATTCTAGCTCATTAGTTGCTTTAAAATCTAAAGTTTCTCCTGGTCCAAGAGGAAGCTCTTTTTCTCAGGTTCTAGATGTTATTCTCTATAAGGAATCCAACTGGAATATTTTCCCTTTCACAATTAATATTCCAAAGGCGAAACCTTTTTTTGAGCAAAATTATTCTTGGACTCTTTTGATGGAGAAAGAAGGGTGGGATACGTATTACATAAAATTCCAGAGAGAGACTGGAGGGAGAGAACATGTTTTTGAATGGTATCTTGATAGGGACACGCATCTCACAGAAAAGATCCGAGTTATCCATCACAATCCTGATACTTCCGATACGAAAATGATTCTGAAAGTTAAGGGAAGTTCAGTGGGTATAGTTGACGATGATGAGACCAAACTTATAGGTTTATTTTGCTCTTACTCTGCTCTTTTTCTCCTCCCGTTCTCATTTATTGTCGCTTTGTATAAAAATATTGAATTAAATCCTGTTCAAAGTGAAAAAAAACGAGTACAAAGTAGAGAATATAAGAAAGATTATATGAAAAAGTATAAAGAAAACCAAGAGCTATCTTGATTGTGATATTTAATAATTCTCTTGAATCCTTACAGAATCTATAGGTTTTCTTATGTGATATTAGCTAAGTTGTTAAAAAAAACTAAATGGAGAGTTCTATGAATAAGTGGATATCCAGAAAGTATCTGGTGTATAGTGGTATAAGCCTTACTTTTTTTGGCCTTGTGTTTTACCTTGTTCTCGCATCCCTTCTCCCTCCTCTCGATTATTCGTTGCTACAAGGCTTCTTTTTATTGCTCTCTGTAGCTTTACTTTTAACTGGACTTTCCTTTCTGTTAATATATCTACTTTCCCTCTTTTTCACGTGGATAAAGAAGAAATAGTTAGCTTTACAGTACAATTCGTACCCTGCTAAAAAGTTGTCATTCTCTCTCACTATGCTTAAATATCCCTCTCCCCAAGTTACAGGAAAAATTTTACAAACTAACAAGGCAAATCCAGTCAGAATGAGTGAAAACTATTACTAAACGTTTTTATGGACTAGAAACTCAATGAAAAAATTGAGTTTTTTTATCGGGCATTAAAAAACTTAACAATTTCTGCATGAGGCCTTTCTAGTATTTAGACTTATTTACCGATACAAAATGAACAAAGTAGTATTAACTATGGGGGAAAGCAACAGGATCCAGTTCCAAAAAGTATTAACCATCATTTTAAATCCAAAGGCTTGTTCTCCAATAAATGTAATATAGTATCCAATAAGAGAAGCAATAATAACTCCGACGGTAAGAAGGATTGCCACATTAAATAGACCGGTATATTTCTTATACACTTCTGATTTATCACGTAATCGTTCTACTTTTTGAATAAGCTCTTCAAGCTCTTCTGTAGATAAATCTTCTCTAGAGTAAAGGCGACTCGTGAATTTGTTTAAATCTTTACCAGTCAATGCAGACTTTCTTAGGAAGTAAAAAAAGCCGAGAGTTAAGAGAAAGTAAAGAATTCCTCCAAAATTATGAAGGAGGGGGGAAAAGAGGAGAGATGGTATTGTGCCCTTCGTTCTTGATACAATTTTCATTACTGGTAGAAACGCTAGTGTCCCTAGGAGAGGTGCCACCACTCCTCGTATCCTCCAGATGTCCGGCCAATCTTCTTTTTGAATAAGATCAAAATACCAGGTATATATAATAAGCATAATCGCGAACCATGTTAAATACAACCCTATTCCTGGTCCTAAACTCCTGTTTAAAACCATTTTTGAAGACCCACTACTCTCCAGTATCCATGAGAAGTAGTTAAACACATGGGTATAAAATTCATAGAGAGAGAATTGACTGGTTTGAAAATGAGAGGGATTGCCTGCAATTCCAGGTTGATTTACCTTATAGAATGGTACAGTTACTGGTGCTTGAAAATAGAATAATGTATAAATCAGTGTAAGTCCCAATGAGAGGACTCCCTCTAGTAGTAACAACTTTGAATAGTAGTGTTTTATTTTTTTCTTAACAAGAGTTGGTATCACTTTCTGGGTCTTTTTGTCTAGGTAGGCAAGAGCTAAGAATATGTTAAAAATTGCCACACCTATAAGAGCTACCCCAAAAGGTGAGACTTGAGGAGAAAAATTATGCCAACTCTCATTTACTACATAATTATAAGTCATATTTTTATAATAAATATCAGCAGATCCTTGCCCAAATCCGATACCATTTAGAGAATAGTGAATGTTTCCCCTATTTCCACCTGTAGAAAGCCAAGAAAAACTTATAGAAACCCATGGAAGGAAAACTCCAGCAATTAAAAGAACTGACGCAACTAGTAAAGCTAAACTTTTGATTCTCTTAGACACTTGTTGGTTAGAATCCATTTGCATCCAATTCTTCTAAAAATGTTAAAACCTAGATAAGGTCAACAGTTTGGATAATAAATATTTACCTAAGTGATCCACTTGACCGTCCCTGTCACCTCATTTTATACAAGACATCTTAGAGATGATTAGGAAGAAAAGAGAAGAAAAAATAAATAAGAAAAATATAAATTTTTCTATTCTTTAACTCTCTATGTTCATTCTCGTGGTTTTTTTCGTCGCATTACCATGTACACTGCCGCTCCTACGATTACCCCGACAATCACACTAGAAAGCGCAACCATCGGCAACACCCGCTGGGTAAATGGCACCGATACTGGGTTATCTACATAGATCGAAAGCCACCACTTACCAAATACTTCACCACTTACTAGAAAGCCAGTAACATGAACAGTATGCCACCCATTACTTAACTTTGGCGTATCAAGCTCATAGGTATAGTTGTAGACTATAATTGCTTTCGTTGCATTCTCTTCCGTTACATTTTCAAGCGCTTGATAGTCGGGGTCACTGTCATCTACTCTAATAGAAACTAAGTCACCAATGTCACCGATAACACGTTCAACTACCTCTCCTTGCAACGTGATAGTCCCACTTACTGTATCGTATTGTGGTCTATTAAATCCCTCTGCTGTCTCACCAGGTCGACTCTCAACCAATGCCCATTTGAGTAGTGAATGGCCTGCAGTGATTCCTCGTACCAATGGAGGAAGTAATCCTTCCCATTTAGGATTATAAGAATAAACATCCACGTCCATATAGAAGGTAATCATAGGAGTATAGTTATACAGGAGTTCCTGTGCTTTCTTTGCTGGTTCAATGGCATTCTCTTGTTGTTCTGCATTGTTAAATTCTTCAACTGCATTGTAGAAGTCATCTGGATGATCCCATCGATAGATAGTCCACCAGAAAGAGGTATTACGGAAGATATTAATGTCAACTGGTCCCCAAATATTCCAACCGTGTATGGTGCCTTCGTGATCTGGGCTAAGCCAGGCGTTAACCCACGGTTCGCTCGTCATTGTTCTTAGTTTCACTTTAATACCAGCTGCTTCTAGATCTTCCTTCACGGACTGAGCAAAGGTTATGTAATAAGGATATTCCGCCCCTATATTATCAATTGTAAGTTGGATGTTCCCACTCTCATCAGTCCATTCTGCTTCAGGAGGTCCCTGTAGAAAGTCTCCTCCTGTGTCGTCTACTTGATCAAGTTCCGCAACCATTTCCCGAGCTTTTTGTGGCATAGGATCTTCCCGTGTGGAGGGGGGTTCCCACCACCAAGCTTCATGGATAGATGAGAGAAAGTTCGATGTTGGTTTACCAAAACCATATTCAATAAGCTGGATTAACTTATTTTTATCTACAGCCCAATCAACCGCTCGTCTAAACTTATCACTTCTTGTAAGGTAGGTTTTGTTACAGTTAAAGTCCATGACGAGGGGGTCATTAGATAATGCTGTTTTTACAGTATAATCCGCAGCCCTGAGTTCTCTTAGATGTTGGATAGCAGATCGACCAGAGATATAGTCAATGGATTCTTTTGAAAACGCTTCCCATCCTGCTTCAGAAGTGAGTATAACACTGTATTCCAAATATTTAGCATAAGGCCCCCAAAGATAGGGATCATCACGGTCATAAATCGTATCAATGTTTCCTTCGGGAGGAATCCAAGGATGTTCTATGTTTCCCTCCTCATTATAAGGATTCCAGTAGTAGTCTTCATATCGCTTAAAGCGAAAAGTTCTTACATTCTTAGGTAAGGTTGCGTCCCAGTAAACGGGGATCCACGGTCCAGAACCTGTAAGAAGAGGATCATTTGCACCTTGACACGTATATCCAACAACCGTCTCTGCAGAAACACCCCAGCCAGGATCCCACCAGTTATCAATATTAAATGTTTCGCCACCAATAGTTGATATATCAGTATCACTCCACACTTCAGCATTTTCATAGATATGTTTAGGCCATAACCAAATGTTTAACGGTCGATAAGACTTAAGCCACCCTGTTTTCCCTACGTATACTCTTACTGCAGTATCATTTATTTTTTCAGCCGTAATATAGTCCATATTTTGTGGTCCATAGAGCTGATCTAGATTAGCGGAAGCTCCGTAGTGAGCTACCCATTGCTGAAATTGGAAGGAAAATATCAAGTCGTCAGTAGTGACTGGTTCTCCATCGTGCCATTTCATCCCCTCACGGAGCTTTAGGGCCCATACACTCATATCAGTAGGTCCACCAAGGGTTCCCCCCCAACCAGGAATATCTGCTGAAGAGGTTCCATTACGGAGAGTGACAGTTTTATTCCTGACAATTTCTCGTTTATAGTTTTCTAAAGCGAGTGGTACCATACCTTCCATATTATAAGGTTCACCTGGCTTAGTAACGGCAAGTTCATCAAAAACTCTGGTAATAAGACCTTCGTCATTCATTGTAAACTGATTTGTTGGATTCACGAGATCAGCCGTACCCATGGAAAGTCTAATGGTGCCTCCAGGCTTTATAGTGAGATTTCCCTCTGTTTGATTAGCTTGCTTGACGTTTGTCTTCTCGTCAATTACTGTATCATAAGAGGCATTAGCCTGAAGGAAGATACCAGTTAAAGGCGAAGCGATTAAAGCGATTAACAGACATATGCTAATAATTTTTTTCCTCATTTGTTTCCCTTTAGGTTTTCCTTCGAAATTTATAAAAAATAGGAACTTATAGTAAACATATATACACCCGCTCTCACACAGCGAAATCGAGGATATATTTCTTGGGAGGAGAATTAATTTAAAAAGGAATTACCAGAAAAAATAGGATAGATTCTTAGAGAGGAGAGAATGATGGGGTTTAAAAAATATGTTATTCGTAGAATTTTAACCACTTTTATAACTCTTATTATTACCTTGACTTTCCTTTATTTCTTGTTTAGGGTTCCAGCCTATCTTACTGGAAAATCACCTGCTGAACTTTATGCTTTTCAACAACTTCAAGGGATGACGGGGGTTTCTGAGGAGTTAAAAAATGAAATTGTGAAGGAGTTGCGAAAGTCTATGGGTATTCCTCCAGAAGGTGCCACTATAACTGAACGAGCACAATACTTTTTCATGTATTTGCGGAGTATGCTTACGTTTAATTTCGGATATAGTTCTTCTGTTCCTCCATTTAAGGTTGCATCTCGATTTTTGAGTACTTTACCTTATACTTTGTTATTGATGGGTCCGACTGTATTTCTCCAAATTCTATTGGGTATTTGGTTAGGAATGGAAGCAGGGAAAGATCCAGGATCTTTAAAAGATAACGCTATTACCTTAGCTGGTCTTTCGTTATATTCTTTACCGTCTTATTGGTTGGGTCCGTTATTAATTTTGATCTTTACTGGATTATTGGGTTTGTATCCTGCAAAGAGAGGTCCGACATTACCAAATCTTTATACTTCTAACGCTTTTTACATGATAGTTGGGCACTTGGGGATGATGCTTTTACCGATTGTAACGCTTCTTCTCGTGACTATAGGTTCTTGGATTTATTTAATGCGTAATTCGCTGATTGATGTTATCACTGAAGATTATATTTTTACTGCCAAAGCGAAAGGGCTTGATGAACGTACAATTTTATATAGACATGCTTTTCGTAATGCATTGCTTCCTGTATGGACAAATATAGTTTTGAATGTAGCCACTCTTTGGACTGGAGTAATAATAACTGAACGTATTTTTGGTCTTCCTGGGGTGGGTTCTATGCTTATTACTGCTATTTCCTCTCCTATTGATTATGCTACGGCCCAGATGTTTTTTTATTTTATCACTCTAAGTATCCTTATTGCTAACTTTATTGCCGACATCAGTTATGCCCTTTTAGATCCAAGAGTCAAATACGACTAGAGGAGCTGTTATCTCTTCTCTATTTTTTCCTTTCAAATTACTTAGTATACTGGAGGACATAAAATTTTCCAAAAATTTGATGAGAAATACCTGTAGAAACGAGTAAGAGCAGGTAAGACCCTACCTCTTTGAAAAACATTTTGTATGCTGAAGTACGTACATGGTTTTCCGTTCGTTTCAGGATCAGGAATGTACTGGGTCGCTGTTTCACTCCGCTTCTTACCCACTTCTAAACGGCTGATCCTGTTAAAGATAGAGAAACAAAAGAAACAGCAAGAAAGGCCGTGAAAAAAGGGTTGTCTTCGGGCATGAGAGTTAAGGTTGCTTATGATGCCAATGGGGGCAGCATGAAAAATCTTTGAGAGATGTTGAAGAAAGTTGTGTTTCTTATCAGAAATTGAACGGTCTTTCCACTTGGTAACATCCCGTATGATCCACACATAATTATGGGTGGTTTAAGTTTGAAGAGGCCTTTTTCTTTAATTTTAGTTATTTTAACCAGATTTCTCCTCTTTAAGTTAACGTACTTGTAAATGAATTGCATTTGTAATATCGAATTGGATTATTCCTCTGTAATGGGAATATACCCTGTGAAAACTGTTTGAGCTGTTCCCTTCATATATATAGTTTGTTCTTGGAATAGAATAGTGAGTGGGCCGCCTTTCATTTCCACAACTATGTTATCAGTGTTTATTTTGTCAGTTTTTTTTGCTATAGCTGCTGATGCAACTGCTCCTGTGCCACAACAAAGAGTTTCTTTTTCTACTCCTCGTTCATAGGTTCTAACTTGTAATGTGGTATCATTTTTGGGAGAAACAAAGTTAACATTTGTTCCGTCGGGAAAAATTGGGTGGTGTCGAATTTTTCGCCCGATCTTTTCCACATGAATAACTTCTAAACGTTCTACAAATATTACAGCATGAGGTACACCTGTGTTGCAAGCATTCACTTTGTAGCCATACAATTCTTCCGTTAAAAATGTTCCAGATCCTTTGGCTGGTATTTTATTTCGTGTAAACTGTGCCGATCCCATATTTACCTTTGCTAAAAATTCTTCTCTATATTTAAACTCTATCTGTCGAATTCCAGCGAGCGTTTCTACCTTCATCCTTGCTCCTTTAATAATATGCTTGTCTTTTGCAAATTTTGCTAGACACAGTAGTCCATTTCCGCACATTTCCCCTTTTTTACCATCAGGATTGAAGAATTGCATTTTGATGTCTGCTTCTGGGAGAGTTGGTGGTAATAAAAAAATGATACCGTCCGATCCGATACCGTATCGTCTTTCACAAAATTTTGTAGCTAATGGTGACTTCTGCTTGTTTAGGATTTTCCTCTCATTATATTCGTTAATTAATATGAAGTCATTGCCAGTTCCATGCATTTTAGTGAATGGTATGGACAATCATGACACCTCTTCTCGTTTCTTAATGAGATCTTTTAAGGTTTCTCTTTTTCGGATTACATTGGGGTGTCCGTTTACAATCATCACTTCAGTTGGTAATGGACGGCTATTATAACGCGAAGCCATACTAAAACCATAGGCTCCAGTGTCCAAAATAGCTAAAATATCCCCTTCTTCAACCTCAAGTTTTCTATTCTTCCCTAAAAGGTCTCCAGAGTCACAAAGAGGCCCAGCCACATCTACCAGTGTAGGATTCTCTGTAGAAGGGTATGAGGCATTTACAATTTCATGATAAGATCCATACATTACTGGTCGTTGAAAGGTATTAAAACCCGCATCTACTCCCACAAAAGTTTTAGCGGGATTTTTCTTAATGTTATGAACTTTTGTCAACAAGATAGTCGATTCAGCAACAAAGAAACGCCCTGGTTCCAAAGCTAAAAAAGGCTCTCCTAGATTATACTTAGAGATCGATTTCTTGAAAAGAGAGGCAATTGTTTGACTGAATTTTTGAAGATCTAACGGCTTGTCATCAGGTTTGTAAGGTACACCTAATCCTCCTCCAATATCAATAAATTCAAATGATATATCTAGCGATTGAGCGATCTCCCCTGCAATTTTTAACAGTCTAGCGACCGGTGGAATAAATTTGTCAACTTTAAGAACTCCCGATCCAATATGCATATGAATACCCAAAATGGTTAGTCCCACCTTTTTTCCCTTTCGATATGCTTCTTTCACAGAATCTCTCCAAATTCCAAATTTACTATTTTCTCCTCCAGTAACCACATACTCATGATGGCCTGCCCCAATACCGGGATTCACTCGGATGGAAATGGGAGCGGTACCTAATTTTATAAGCCGTTCAAGTTCAGAAAGACTATCTATGTTAATGGTTACTCCTTTTTCTAAGGCATAGCGAAGTTCTTCATTACTAACACTTGTCCCAGTAAACATTATCTTTTCTGGTGGAAAACCTGCTTTCAATGCAGAGAATATTTCACCTTTACTTACGGCATCGATCCAACATCCTTCTTTCCTCAGAAGATTAAGTATGGCAAGATTTGTGTTAGCTTTACAAGCGTAATAGATTCGAATTTTTTCATAATGAGAGGAAAGTGTTTTATACAGTCGTCTATACTGTTTTTTGATTGCTGCTGCACTAGTAACATATAAGGGAGTACCATATTTTTTTGCCAATTTGACTGTATCAACGCTATCGATTGTGAGGTGGTCTTCATATTCTAAATGAGTTCTTCGTTTCAATTAGGACTCCCCCTTGGACAACCTACATGAGTATTTCCCATATTTAAATAAAAGAGCGCTATGACTATTCTCCCTTAGTGGGGGCTCGCCCTAATTTCGTCGAACCTTTTTATCTTGTACTCTCTTTGCCTCTTTTTGTTCTCTCCCGAGACGTCCCTTCTTTTTAGATCGTGTGGAGGAACTCGCATGTTCGAGATCTTTCGGTTTTAATTTTTACTTCTCTCCTTCATACTGTCGTGAAATCCTATTAGAGGAGAAAAAGAGAAGTGGAAGTTAAATCCCAGGTGACCTTAAGAGATGAGTTGCACAAAAAACATGGATAATAACAGAGCTTTTTTCAGAGTGAAGTTTCGTAAATTTTTATATTTCGCTACATTCTCTTTGTTTTTCATTGCTAGTTGATTTTCGAGCCCGAATTTGCTGCATTTTATCTTGACATCTTCCATCCTGCATTCTCTCGTCTCTCGGCTTATCTTTTCCCTTAATTCTAAGGAAAACCATCCTTTCGATACTTCTCTACAAAGTTTCCTTTCTAACCTCTTGGAGTTGGTGGAGTGATTTTTGCTCTAAAGACTATTAAGAAAATCAAAAAGTGCAAAACTTTTGGATCCGATAATTATTAATAAAGAGTTAAAAAAGAGAAAAATCGGGCAATGTAAGAAATGAGAAAAAGAAAGAGAGGATTATATATAAATGGGCGGTTACTTGACGACACTAGGCCTCCTTGGGCTAAAAAGGAGTTAATGATTCAAAATGGAAAAATATCTGAAATAATGCTGAAGGTTATACGTGGCTCCTGGTTTTATTGACATCCACAATCATGGTGATGTACGGATTTTAGCACATCCTAAGACACTGGATAAAATAAAACAAGGTGTTACCACCACTTTTATCGGTAACTTGGTCTCTACAATTGTTACACTTTCAGCAAAAAATCGAGAGTGCATGAAAAGTGCATAATTTCCCTTCTTTTACGGAACCAGTTGGGTCAAGGAATTTAATATAATTCAATGAAAATCCTTTGTAGCAAAAAAATCGAATGGAGATAATAAAATGCGACCTTTCATTGGTATAACTGCATCACATCAGAATGATTTTAATGCGTATTATTCTCCAAAAAACTATTCAAATGCTATCATTGAGGCTGGAGGTTTACCGGTTATCCTCCCTATAACGTCTGAGGAAGAAATTATTGAACATTACTTAGCAAAGATTCATGGGTTCTTACTGGCTGGGGGCGGTGATCCAGATCCCCAACTTTTTGATGAAGAACCGCATCCTGGTTTAGGAGAAATTGATCCTTACAGGGACTCGTTTGAAATTGCTCTGATCAAAAAAGCATTAGAAGAAAGGAAGGCAATTCTAGGGATTTGTCGTGGATGTCAAATTCTTAATGTGGCTGCTGGTGGCACTATGATCCAATCGTTAGAGGGGCAAAAAGAAGACATCATTAAACATCGACAAGATGCTCCTTTTCATTATCCTACACATACCGTCAAACTTGTTGAAGATACAATTCTCCGTCAAATATTTGGCACAACTGAGTTGCGAGTCAACTCTAGTCATCATCAAGCTATTAAAGATGTAAGTCCTGATTTTATAATAAGCGCTCGATCAGAAGATGAGGTAATTGAAGCAATTGAAAAGAAAAAAGGTGAGTTTGCAGTAGGTGTACAATGGCATCCAGAAGCTATGTTTGAAAAAAATAGAGTGTTCCTCAAGATCTTCGAGAAGTTTGTAAAAGAAGTGGCAAAGTAACAATTCCCTTTTTCCTGAACCCCATCGTATAAAAAGTAGCCCAATCTTTAATGGAGAAAAATAAACAGATGACAAAAAATGGGGAAAGGAGAAAGTATAGAGGCTTAATTTAATCCTCATTCCTCGTCCTGCATGTTCTTAAATTGCTCAGTAGTTCCTTTATGATGGAGCTTGTCTTTTTTCCGTCTGTTTCATCATTTAATCTTCTTCTCCAATACTTCAATGCTGCCATTACGTTCGTCCAAGCGTTGCTTCAAACCCTTAACTTTTTCTGCCTCATTTCCAATCCTCCTCAATTCCTCCGGATTTGGTAGATCGCTCTTTTGGATCTGTGCGTTTTATTTCTCGGTGAAGGGAGCTTTTGATAATTTACCAAGATGAAAGTCGGGGACTGAAAGGTACAAGACAAACCAATACAGTTCTTTTGATATAGTTAAATGAAAAGCCGGCGACGGGATTCGCACCCGCGACAACGAGCTTACAAGGTTCACGATCACTCAAAAAGTGCTTTCTCGCGCTCTACTCGCTGAGCTACGCCGGCTAACTACTATACACTAGTGAGGAAGCATGATTTCTATATTATGGAAAAAATTGAAGAACTTTTTTAAGTATATTTTTACCCAACAAGGATTAAGCAGGGATGAATTTGGAGAAAAGAGAAGAGAGACAACGGAGAAGTAAGGAGAAAGGAAAACTTACTGCTCTTTTAAGAGGTGGAAAGAGTCCATTAGAACGAAATTTAACTGCCACAGCTCTATTGACTCTTCCTTTCGCTCTCGTAGCTGCAGCATATTGGGTGATTGAAAGGACATATAACAAATGGGTATTACTAGTGTTTCTCTCTTTTCTCCTATTCGTAGGAAGTTTTGGGCTTAGAACTTTCTTAATTGAGAAAAAGGAGGAGGTTGCTCAAATAAGTCCAGAAGAAGCAAAGGGAATGGGCTTCTCTCTCAATAAAGCCAGAGAATACGAAGAAAAACGGGTAAGAGTAAAAATTTTCAAACAATGGAGTGCCTTGGTTCTACTTACACTCTTCTTTGGTGGGGTAATCCTCTTGTGGTGGCCAGTTTAGGAGAGAAACGATGTATGAAGTAGTGTGAAAAGTGGAGATATACGGTCTTGCTACAAAAGAACGAAGCTCTTTGTTTATACATAAAACTACTCTCTACCTATGTTACCTAGGCATATCTTTTGGACTTCTTGGCATCGTAATAGAATTAAGGTTGCACTACCTGAAAGTGTTACTCGATATTACATCTACGGCATTAAGTCTCCTATCTGCTCTTTTCCTTCTTCTCCTCGCTAATGTTCTCCTTAAGACTGGGTACCAGTCTGTTTGGATGAAACTTGCAACTGCCTTGTCAATCATTAATGGCGCTGTGATAGTGACGGGGTTCGCTATTGAAGCTATGATCATATTTGGTTTTTTTTCCTGGGGTGTTCCCTTTATCATAAGTCACGTTTTTCTTCCTGCCATGTTTTCGATTACCCTTGGACAAGGAATGAGGAAGGCTATGGATCTTGATAATTTTGGTTTAGGTTTCATGCTAATTGGAGCACTTATTCTCATTCTTAGGGGAGGTGCAGGATTGACTCTTGTTGGTGTACTTTGTATCCTCTCTGGGAGGAAGATCCAGTCATCGATAAAAGTTAAGCATGATTATGAAACAGCCAACAGTGGGAGAAAAAAGTAAAAAAAGAGGCAGTTCCTAGGGATCCTTCTTTAAAATCCAAGAAGAACTTGAGAGAATGTATAGCTTAGCACCCAGTAAGATATGTACACTGAAAGTAAGAGGCCACCTTCGCCTTTTTTTACCTTGCCGTTGAGAAGGAAAATCCCTGTTAACAGCGTAACTATGAGTATGTAGGGCCAGTAAAAGAGGAGTACCATTCCTCTCAGATTTAACGGTTTAATTACGGCAAGTAGTCCGACGTTACCAGTCGAAAAGAACAAGAGGCTTCCAATGAGATTGCCTATCGCTATTTCCTTTTCTCCTTTCCGTACTGGTTCTACTGTGAGGGTAATCTCTTCAATGGATGCTGCCAACCCAACGACAGTCATCCCAAAAATAGTTTCGTCTAAGTACGTTCCATTGATGATTCCTTTGGCTCCCCGTACAGCGACTTCCGCTCCAATGCTGAAACCAATAGTGAAAAGAAGGGTAAGGAGTAAGTAAAACCATCGACCATGTTTCAGTTCTTCTGCCTCTTCTAACGCTTCTTCAACCTCTTCCTGGCGCATGTAACCCCCTCCTTGTTTTTCTTTTCTATAGAGGTAGGTAATAAACACTACAAACACCCCTAAAAGAATCCCTCCCTCTAGTCTTGTCACTTGCAAATCAAAAATGAAAACGAGAAGCAATAACGGGGAGGTAAAAAGTAAGACGAGGTAATCACGTGGTGCTTTCGCTTCAAAAGGAGTTATTAGTCCTGCTAATCCGAGTCCCCCACCGACAAGAAAAACTGCAGAACCAATGACGGAACCTATGGCGATGCCAGGTAACGTTTTTATAATCGCGGGAATTCCGATCGCCCAGTTTTCTAAGTCCATTCCAGCGAGTACTACCGAAAGGAAGAAAGCAGAAAAACCAAAAGAAACTGCAGTTTTACTGAGATTTTCGATGAACTCTTCTATGCAGTAAATAAGAAGTGCTGTTCCACCAAGAAACATGGAAATAGCGAGAAATAAGTTCATGTTCCCCTCTTTGATAACTTTTGAAGTTTTACACGTACTATGTTATGAAGTATAAAAATTCACATATTTTGTATAATGAAAGGATTTAAACCACTTGAACCCAAAGTTGTTTGCTGAGTGGAGATCGTCCGTTGTAGGAGGACCTAATGTATATATACAAAACGAATAGAAAGAGATCTCACATTTTATGTGATAATAATGAAAAAAATAGGTGAAACCTATGTCCCAAGATAATGAAGAAGCAAAAATTATGGAAAAGAAACGTCAACGTTTAATGAACCAACAACATGGCAATAAGGGTGAAGCTAAAGGAGAACCCATCCATCTTGATGTACAAGCTTTTAAGGAAGTTGTAAAGAACTCAGAACAACCGGTATTCATTGATTTTTGGGCTCCGTGGTGCGCTCCATGTAGAATGACTGCCCCAATAGTGGAAGATCTAGCTGAAGACTTCAAAGGTAAAGTGGTAGTCGGTAAATTAAACCTCGAAGAAGACAATAACCGAAGTATTGCTCAAAAGTACCAAGTTTCTGCTATCCCCACGTTTCTGGTCTTCAAAAACGGTAAACCCGTTGAGCGAATTATTGGAGCGCGAAATAAAGAGGCTTTCAAGGAAACTATCCAGAAACATCTATGAACTCTTCTGCCCTCTGATAAGCAATTAAGAGTTTCTTCTTCTTTTCTATCTTTTTATGGAGGCTAAGATCCCTCCTTCAGGAGGGGGAGGTTTTCACTTCTTAAACGTTACATCTACGTGCAGATCGACATCTTTAAATGCTTCTTTGATGTCTTTCTCAATAATTTCTGCACTTTCTGCTGCTTTAGAGACAGATAGACTTATTGTTACCGTTCCTTCTGCTACATTGATGTCGTCCACTTTGCCTTCTTCCAGGATGTTTTCACCGGTAATAGGATCCATTACGCCTTGTAAGAGAGTCCTGCAAAAACCTTCATTTATTTTTCTCATGCCATGTTTTGCTTCATATTTTGCTATGGCGACTCGTAGGGCTTGGGTAGAAAGAACAGCACAATGTGCTTTGACAACTGGTAACCCACCTAGCTCATGCTCTACATCTTTAAAATTGATTTGCTTAGCTTCTTCGAGCGTTTTACCTTTTACCATTTCGGTCAAAATTGAACTGGCAGCGATGTTAGATGCACAGCCGTAAGATTTGAATTTGATGTCTTTTATTCGATTCTCCGTTTTATCCACTTTGATGAAGTATTTCACGATATCACCACATATAGCACTACCAACTTTGGCAGAGGCATCGGCATCTTCTATTGTTCCTAAGTTTCGAGGATGTTCAAAGTGTTCTATTACCTTCTCTGAATATCCTAGGTCCTTTCCGAATATGGACAAGTTCAGCCCTCAGGTTACATTCCTAACTTTGTTGAAAGTGAGCTGCATTTATTACTTAAGTTTTGACTTTTTACTTTTAGAACAGTTCGGTTAAGACTCTTTATAGTTGGCGATCCAATTTTAAAGAACGTTAGCGGTATCACTGAGGAGTAAGATGGATAAAACAGAAAAGGAACTTAAGCATTACTTCCCATATGCAACGTTCCGTGAGGGACAAAGAGACATCATTAAGTTTGCCCAGAACGTTTTTACACGGGAAAAAATCGGCTTACTCCACGCCCCAACAGGCGTGGGGAAGACGGCAGCTGCCCTTACTGGGTATTTTTCAGAAGCAGAGCGCACCTCCTCAGATCGCCTTATGGCCTTAACTCGCACGAAAAGCCAGGCGAAGATTTACATCGAGGAGCTCGCAAAAATCGACGAGAAAGGAGAGAGCATAAGCTATTCCATCATCCGTTCAAAGAAAGATCTCTGCAGTATGAAGGAGCGAAAAGACCTTCAAGACCTTCCCTATCACAAGTTTTTGCGTGTGTGCCAGTTAATGCGACTGAACGGGCAATGTCCGCACTTTGAGAGGAGCTATGACGGCAACTTTCCCTCCTCTACTTTGCGGCATGCTGTAGACTGGGCGAAACCTAGGGGCACACCTTCACGCCTCTTGAAAGCTGGTAAGAAATATCACGTGTGCCCCTACGAGTTGGCTAAACGCTTAATCTCCAAATCGAAACTCACAATTTGTAGCTTTAACTATCTCTTCTCCCCTAACATCAGAGAAAACCTTTTTTCCTCCACCGACCTCTCCTTTGATGATACCTTCTTCATCGTAGATGAGGCTCACGGCTTACCATCCTTCATATCGAACGCTATGAGTCGATCTTTATCCAGATACTCCTTAAAGAGAGCTAGAAAGGAGGTAGACACAGTACCCTCCTCTCGTTTTGCAAAAAGTGAGATTAAAACCTTTCTTACTGGCTTTTCTGAACAGATAAATGAGCTATCTAAAGAGTTAGGGGCAGTTTCTCATTTATCCTCTCCAAGGATCGTGGAGAAAGACGTGCTCTCCCACTATTTTGATCTTGATATGGTTGAAAAACTGGCTGAAATTGGCAAAGAACTGACGAAACGAGGGAGAGAGCTCCTCCCAAGTTGCTTGGGAGTTGCGGATTTCTTGAAAGAACTTATAGAGGTGCAGGAGAAGGAGAGATATGCATTAACAGTGGAATGTCGGAAGAGTACAAGTGGAAACATTTACAGGACGATAGGTTATAACCTTATCGACCCCTCTCCTGAAGCAAAAGAAGTATTTGCCCAAATAAGAGGGGCCTTACTGTTGAGTGGTAGCCTTTATCCCATCGATTACTATCAAACTATCCTTGGCCTTAATACGGACGCCCTTAAGGAACGGGTAGAGGTCAAGATTCTCCCCTCTCAATTTTTACGTGAGAAACGGAAAATAATAGTAGATACTTCGACTACCACCAAGTATGAAGAGAGAGGCAAGGAGACTTTCGCCAAAATAGCGGAGAGAATTAGTGGTGTAGCTGAGAATCTACCCAAAGATAAAGCGCTCCTAGTAGTTTTCCCCAGTTATGGTGTAAAAGAAAAAGTAAAGCGGTTTATTGACCTAAAACGGCCTCTTTTTGAGGAAAAGAGAAACACCGATTTAAAATCTACGCTCACGTTTATCGATCGAAACCCTTCTACGCTGGTTTTCAGCGTTGCTAGGGGGAAATTAACAGAAGGCATTGACTTTCGAATAGAGAACGAGTCCCTTTTAGGGGGTGTGATCCTGGTTGGCCTCCCATTTCCGAAGTTTAATCAGCTGGCGAAGTACAAGAGAAAGTACTTTACTGCGAGAGTGGGGAACGGAAAGTCATTTTATCTCACTACAATTTCACCTGCCGTCCGAGCTTCTGTACAAGCAGTAGGGAGACTCATTAGAAGTAAAGAAGATGCTGGCGTTGCAGTGATTCTCGAGAGAAGATTTGAGCGGTATGGGACGTACTTTCCAGAAAGTTGGAGAGATCCATACTTCATAGAGACCCAAGTAGGGCTTGAAGCTGAAGTTTCTTCTTTCTTCAAAGGATAGACGATTTTCCCATCTCATGGCAGTCAAGAAGGGTTTTCAAATAAAAAAATTCAAAGCTTGTAAAGTTGGAAATATCCCTGAAGAAAAGATATTAGAGGAGAGAGAATTGAAGAAGATAAATGATTTTAAACCACTTGAACTCCTCAATGAAGGAAAAACGAAGCGACTCTATCAGACGCCTTCTCATGAGGGAGTTATTCTTGAATTTAAAGACGATTTAACGGCTGGAAACGGAGCGAAACATGATACGCTTGCAGGAAAGGGGGAGGTGAATGCAAAGATTTCCGCTCACCTCATGCGGTATTTGGAAGCGCACGGTGCAAAAACGCATTTCCTCGACTTCGTTGCTCCTCGCCATAACCTCGTGAAAAAGTTGAAGATGATCCCTCTAGAATGCGTCGGGAGGAACCTTGCCTATGGCAGCCTCTTGCGACGGGTACCACTGTTCGAGGAGGGCGAAAAGTTGGGGCCCCCGGTAGTTGAGTTCTTCTATAAAAGTGACGAATTGGGCGATCCCTTCCTCAACCTCAGTCACATCACATCGCTTGGCATTGTGCCCCTAGAAGATGCAGAAAAACTGAAAGAACTAACGGAAAAGGTCGGGAAAGTACTTAAGAACTTCTTCAGTGAGAGAAATCTATTACTGGTCGATTATAAGCTTGAGTTTGGATACGACTCGGAAGGAACTCTGAGGATCGGGGATGAGGTAAACGGTGATTCTATGCGGATATGGGATAAGCGGGCATGGGAGGAAGAACGGAAGATTAACATGCTTGATAAGCAAGTGTACCGAGAAGGGAGATCCTTAGAGGAAGTGAAGAATGTTTACGAAGAGTTATGCAATAAAATCTGTGAAGAATGAAGTGGAGGGAGTTACATGGGGGATAAAGTCCTTGTTGTAGGATCAGGAGGGAGAGAACACGCCCTAGTTTGGAAACTAAAGCAAAGTCCTCTTGTAGACCAGGTGTTTTATGCACCTGGGAATGCTGGGACGGAGAACAACGTCCCAATCGAGGCAACCAACGTAGGGGCACTTACACGGTTCGCGAAGAGGGAAGATATTGATCTTACGGTTGTTGGTCCTGAAAAACCCCTTGTGGAAGGGATCGTAGACGAGTTTACGAAACAAGGTCTTCTAATATATGGTCCTTCGAAAGAAGCTGCTAAAATAGAGGGTAGTAAAGCGTTTGCCGATAAATTCAATGAGGAACATGGGATCCCACAAGCCGCCAACTTTGCAGTCTTCCACGAGGAAGAACAGGCGAAAGAGTACGTCAAAGAGAATTTCTCAGAGAAACAGAATCTTGTTGTTAAAGCGGATGGGTTAGCAGCTGGCAAAGGTTCCATCGTCTGTAATTCTCGAAAAGAGGCTTTTGACGCCATTGAGTGGATCATGGGACCAGATTTCGCTAAGAAGTACGGGGATTCAGGGGAGAAACTTGTGATCGAAGATCGACTCTTGGGGGAAGAGGCCTCTGTTCAAGCGATAGTGGACACCTCTGGGGAAATACGGATGTTAGATTCTGCTCAAGATCACAAACCGATTGGAGAGGGGGGGATTGGCCCTAATACGGGAGGAATGGGGTCGATTTCACCCTACAAACGGATACGTGGCGAGTTAAGAGAGAAGATCAGACGGAGTATCATCGACAAAGCTGTCACGGGGATGAAAAAGAGGGGGGATCCTTTTTCTGGCACCCTCTATGCTGGCTTGATGATCGATGAGGATGAAAACCCGTATGTACTTGAATTTAACGTTCGATTTGGCGATCCTGAGCTTCAACCAATTGTGGTACGTATGAAGTCCGACCTATACAAATACTTAAAAAAAGCAGCCCAAAATCGGTTGGATGAGATGGGAGAGGTGAGCTTTACACCTCATTCTGCGTCCTGTGTAACTATGGCATCTGGTGGGTACCCCAAAAATTACACTAAAGGCTACCCGATTAAAGGCTTTGAAACCGTGAACGAGATTTCGAATGTGCACGTGTTTCATGCTGGAACGAAACGAACGAATGACGACATTGTTACTGATGGCGGGCGAGTGTTGGGGGTAACTGCGTTAGGTTCTTCCTTGAAGGAAGCTCAAACCCTAGCGAATGCCTCTGCAAGGTGCATTACGTTCACGAACCATTACTGGCGAAGAGACATCGGAGACAAGGCGATGAAATATGAAGAATGAGGTGAACGAGATGAACAGACAAGCTCCACGTGTGTCAATCATTATGGGCTCTGACTCAGACCGAGATGTTGCTGAAAAGGCGGTAGCGGTGTTAGAGGAAGAGGGTATCCCCTACGAAGTGAAAGTGATCTCTGCACATCGGAATCCAGGAAAGCTTGATGATTACGTCAAAAAGACAAAAGCTAAAGTGTTCATAGCTGTTGCTGGTTTATCCGCTGCGCTTCCTGGTGTTATTGCCTCTAAAACAAAGAAACCCGTCATAGGCGTCCCTGTTTCGGCTAAACTTGGGGGCCTGGATGCCCTTTTATCTATCGTTCAAATGCCACCGGGGGTACCGGTTGCAGCTGTTGGAATCGATAATGCTCAAAATGCTGCCTACTTAGCCTTACGAATTCTTGCCCTAATAGATGTGGAGCATGAAAAATAACGTGAGAGAGATGTCTGGATGGACGTATGAAAAAGCAGGAGTGGATCGAGAGAAAGAGACAGAAGCAGTTTCGAAGATCTGGAAGCTCATCTCTAAAACATTCAAGTATCGAAAGGGAAAGCTCGGCCAGCCACTCGATGTGAAGGGCCATTACGCGGGCATTATCGACATTGGTGCGGAACATCACATTGCCCTCCATGTCGACAATGTGGGAACCAAAGTGCTCGTAGCTCAACGCATGGAAAAGTATGATACGGTGGGCATTGATCTCGTGGCCATGAACGCGAATGACCTCATCTCGATAGGTGCTGAACCAATAGCCCTTGTAGATTACATCGCTATTAAGGAGCCTTCGGAGGAACTCATCAGTGAAATCATGAAAGGAATTGTGGAGGGGGCAAAACAGAGTGGGATGGTAGTGCTTGGTGGAGAAAGCGCTACAGTTCCTGAACTAATTATGGGGGTAAGCAAAAATGCGTTTGACCTGGCAGGGATGAGTATGGGCATAGTGAAACAGGCTGAGATCATAACAGGAGAAGCAATACAAGCGGGAGATCGCATTTTTGGCCTTGTAAGTAATGGGATTCATTCCAATGGCCTTACCCTAGCTCGTAAACTCTTCTTTGATGTGGAAGGGATGCAGATGAACGACCCAATTGAAGGAAACGACACGACGGTGGGAGAAGAATTACTACGTCCAACCAAAATTTACGTCCCTGAAGTGATGGACATACTGGAGAAATGCCAAGAGATCCATGGAATAGCACACATAACAGGCGGGGCGTACACTAAACTTCATAGATTACGAAGAAAGGACCTTGAATTCGAGCTATGTATGCCGAACCCTCCAGCGATATTCTTAACACTGCAAGACATTGGGAAGATCTCGACTAGAGAGATGTATCGAACGTACAACATGGGCGTCGGTCTCGTTTTAGTTGCCGATAAGCGTGAAGAAGAGACCATTAAAACCATCTGTACGAGGCATGGAACGAAGTGCTATACACTTGGACGCGTTAAAAAAGGAGAGGGCATCACAGTTAAGGCCTGGAATGGCGAAACGATCAGTTTTTAATTCTTTACTCACGTCTACATTAAGATCCAAATGTTCAATCCGCCTCACTTCTGTTGAACGTTAGACCGATGGCTGGTCATCACCAAAAATTTATTCCAAATGAACTCTCAAGAAGAGCAAGCATGAAATAATGGAACAGGTATGCCGCTCAGGGAGAGAATGTAAAGGAAATTAAGAGCAAAAGGAGGGAAATCTGTTTTTCATTTCAATTGAACCGTTGCTCATTGAATTATTACATATATTTTCACTGATAAAGAAAGAAGCCGAGGGGAAGAATAAGCATGTAAGATAGCAAAAGAACGAGCAGAATAGAGAGGAAAGCTTTCATTTTCGTAGATTTACTCACTAAAAGCGAGACGATGATCCTATCCAAGGAGTAGAAGATGAAGATGGGAAAGAATAGACCCGCTGAGAGGAAGTCGGTAATGTTAAGATGAAAATAGGGTAGATTCGAGACTATGCCTGCCTCGCTCGCGATTATAACACAAGGAAAAGTTACCCCGAGTAGGTACAATAGGCTCTTGATTTCTTCCCATATCCGCCCTTTTTTTAAGCGTAGCGCCAGATCAGAGACTTTTCCAGTCCCAAAAGCTAGCACACTCACGAATCCAACGAGAGATGGGAAGTAGAGAGGATGAAAGAGATACTGGCAGGAAAGGGAGATTTGCAACAACCAGCCGAATAGCCAACCGAACCCAAAATAACATTCACAAGGAAGAAGAAACAAATAAAGAACGAGGGAGAAGAGGATATCTCGTCGTTCCCCTATGATCTTTTTCGTCATCTTTTTCACCCATTCTCTGTCCCACTTCACCCATCGGAGGAGGCTAACTCCTGCGAACAGCGTGCCCAACGTATAAAGATGCAGGCCTGGAAAGATGAGTATCCGTAACTCGGGATAAGTCCGTGGGAAGTAGGCCCTCCCGTATTCATACATCACAAATGAAGCGCTAAACACGAGCCCATAGATGTGACTAGTGACTTTTTTCTCGCAGCATCCATAACAGAGGAGGGGCAGTCCAAGCAGGGCAAGCAAACTTTCTCGCAGACGAAACCCAAAATGGCCTACGATCATCTCCGTGTAAATATTGAGGGCTCCAGTGAGATACGTGAGTAAGCTGGCCTCTTGGAGCAGGATTCCCACGAAGAGGAATCCTCGATCTTTGAGGATCTTGCGGGCTTTTGAAAGAAGAGAACGTACATGCCCATATTTCCCTCCGATGAGAACTGCTGTTCCAGCGAGAAAGAAACATCCCCCAATACCGAGAGAAAATGAGGTCATCGGCCACGGAGTGAAGAAAAGGAAGGAGGATCCCCGGACCCACGGAATCACTTTGACCACGGGGATAATATGAGACGGAACGTTGACCATTGGAAACAGGGGTGAGAGGACGAGGAAGCTACAAAAGGTAAGTAGTAGAGCAATCTCGATGACCTTCCAACGGTCTTCCTGCTTATGATATGCCATCCCTAGACAGAAGGTGGTGAGAAGCAAAAGGTAAAGGGGGAAAAGAAAGTTGTCCAGGGGACAGTAAGATGCCTCCCCGAACCACGTAGTATATTCCCATACTGGTCGACGCACGGTTACCATTGGAAGAGTAAGGGAGTAAAGAAGCAACATCCACCCTACAATAGAAAAAAGGGATGTAATCCATCCTCTCCACGTTGCCTCCTTCTCCTCTCTAAAGAATTTCACAATGCATCCTCAACTGGCTTACTTAATGGCTACAATTGTGTAATTTTTTTATTTCGCTAAGTCCTCTCTGGTTTTTTTACTGAAGTTTGGTTTTTGAACCGAGTTTGCTGAGTTTGACCCCCCTCCAATCCCTACACGTAATGTTCCTCTCGTTTCCCTCCGATCTCGAGGAGTACCTCTCTCCTCTCGGCGTCTTCTCTCCTCAGCTCCAAGAGGCATCCTTTTTTGATTCTATTATAGAGAAAATTCATCTTAATAAAGATGAAAAAGATAGGAAAAAAGAAGGAAAATATTTAGGTTTTACCTATTCTAGGTAAACGCCACCGCCACCACCAGTCTTTCAATAATCAACACCTTTAGCCCGTAAGTATGCATCATATGCGTCTAGTCCCCCCCATCCTAGAGTACTACAATGTTCGTGAAGATGATCGCCCCTTATGGTAGGGTGTGGAACCTTATGAATGAGGACAGTCTGAACATATTCTTCTATAAGTTCAGCACTATCTTCGAGAAAGCTGTAGAGTAAAAAGGTTGCAGGACCTGTATCATCTGCAGGACAACGTGCATGCGCTGCTATTGCTCCAATGGCTGCTGCAATTGGACAAGCGTAACTTGTTCCATCTATTACCGCGGGTTCATAGTGTGGATCCCCATCCCGATCTGGCGGACTCCCACTATAAGAAGCAGTAGGGAGCAAAACTTCCACATCAAATCCTGGTGCAACAAAGTCTAAATTGTCTCCATAATTGGAGCCCCAGATGGGATAGTGCCCATAGATATCTGAAATCGTTTTTGTAACCCTATGGCCTATATCAAAATCTGATATATGTAGACCATCAGTTGTGTACCCGTCATAATCGTCTACATGAGCACCTATAGCAATCGTTTCATCATATTTCGCAGGGTAGGCTACTTCGTTTAGATCATCGTTCCCGCTAGCTGCAAAAAATGTACAAACTGTTTGCGTGGATACCTTCTCAATCCACGTTTCCTCTTCCGAATTACTTGAGTATCCCCCATAGGACATACTCACGATCTCTATATCGTCGGACGTTTCACTTCCTCCATTATGATTAAATATCCACTTAAGTGCCCCTATCTCTTTACGTAGATGCATGGCCCTAGTGCCATCATCATAATTAATATCAAACACATAAATGTTGTGAGGAGAATTACTCACTACCGATTTTAGAACGTTCCACATCGTGTAGGTTGTAGTAGTACCATGACCATAGTCATCACTCGCCATAGTATCTCCATACGGGCTATCCTCAATTTTATACTCATAATAGTAACCAGGAGGCCACCATCGCCATTTTCTAGACACATCTACAAATTTTATGTGCCCCCCCCAACTTGGTGTTTGATCAAGCATGTATCGCCAGACATATGGGTCAAGCCCCGAATCTAAGATTCCTATTCCCACATCACTCAAGTCAATCTGATAATCGTTAGAAAGTTCCTCGATATTGATCCATTCTAGCACATCTTCATCCTTCGCATCTCCACCCCAATAATAGGGATCCATCGCACCTTGAGTGGAAGATATCAAATGATGACTAGGACTATGGGAAACAGCAGAAAATGTGGGGAAAAGCACGAAAGAGCTGAAAATTAGCAGTAAAAGTATGGGAAGAGCTAATAGCTGAACTGATTTTTTTCCCTGTTGGCTCATTTTAGAAGCTGTAACTAGATCACATCCTAGTATTTAATACTTCGTTAGCGTGGAAAGCTAAAACATGTTTTAGCTTGGCGATACTTCTAAAACATGTTTTCTCATTGGGAGAAAGGGAAAACTTTAGTGCGAAAAAGGGAGTTTTTGGGGGTGGGTTGAGCGAAGAGGCTTCTAACTCGTGGTGTTCTATTCTTTCTGTTTTTTTCGTGCGTAAGGAGGGATTGACCATGGTTTACTATTGCTTTGATCTCGAGTTTGGGCAGGTTTGTTCTTTTCCGTTCCAAACGGGAGCGTCTCTGGATGACGAGGGGGTCACGGATGGGTGTTACTGCCCTTTCAGGTTACACAGACTCGGGTCGTTGGTAGACCAACGCTGCTATCTCTCCTTCACAGAGTATGGTACGTCCTGCACTCGCTCCATCTCTTTGCGCCTTCCAGGTTCCCCGCTCTCATCGTTTAGATCTGGTCTAAAAGGTTGAGTAGAAAGGAGAGAGAGGCGGAGAGCCTCTTGTGACACGTTTCGCATGCCGCTACGAATCTCTTTTCCAAGCGGGTTACCGAAGGGAGGATCGTCTTTTTCACTCGTTTGAGATGTGTCTTCTCCTCGAACTCTCGAATATTCGCTTGCATGTCACTGTTGGTGAGAAGCTGGCGGTATTTTCCTCGTCTTTTAGCGTTTCCCCGAGGGATGTTACTTTGTCTTTCCATCGTTTCCCCACGTGTAACGTGCGCTCCCCTGCTGCGAGACGACCTGCCTTCTTCTTGAGGTATCGTACGTGTACGTAGATTACACTTGCACATAAAAGGAGGCGCAGAAAGTAGAGTTCTCTTCGCACATTTGATAGCCTCGATGGTTGGCAGAAGGGGATCTGATCGCCCACCACGGGAGAGCACGTGCGGAAGAGGGTCGTGACTGCAGTCTCCTCGACGACCAGCTCCTCCTGGAAGTGTTCGATGAATGCTTTCGAATAGCGTTGCACCAGTTCCGGAGACATGTTTGACGCGTGTCGTGTTAGGAGCCACGAGACGACCCCCCTGCCATACGCGTGGCGGATCAAAAGAATGGTGCAGGAAAAAACAGACGTCGGGATCGGCAAATTGAAAGGCATAGTACCGCTTCCCATGGATCCATTCCCCCACCAGGATGTTGTCCACCAAAAGCCGATGAAACAGGTTATGGAGCGCCCCACGGGAAGCATATACGGCAGTCGTCTCGTGTATGTGCATAAGGTAGTCTTTTCCTACCTTGAGGAGGAAGCGTAACACTTGTTTCCCTTTCTTACTCGGTTGAAGCGGGTCCTCCTCGGACGTCAAGGGAACCAAGACCATGGAGGGATAAGACGGTAACTTGAATATGTACATAGATATTTTAAAAATCTTACTGGTAGGGAAGCATTACATGGTATCAAGGACGGACTTTTATAGATGTGACCTTGTAAATGACCAAGGGCGGTGTGCTTTCCGCAATCCTGATGGACGAGGTGGACGCAGTAAGGACTTTCTTCCTCCAAGCAGAAAGAAATGGCATGAAAACATTGGATTTACCACGGAAGTATGATGTGCTCACATGCTTCTTTACCTCTATAAACTATAATACCAGTAAAAAAGAGTTACGAAAGACCTTAAAGGCGTTTTATGAGACGTTACGGGAAGGAGGTGTAGTGATTTTCGACTTAGGCCTAACAAGCGATGAGTTCGGTGACTGTAATCTTGATATACATTCTGAAGGAAGCCTTCAACTAGCCAGGGTTATGCAATGGGTACCCTCGAGAGAAAAAGAAGATATAATCAATGTGAACAGCCTTATCCTTGTAAAAGAGAACGGAGAAATTAACTTTGAAACCGATCAACATACTCTTGGGAGATTTTCGGTCAAAACAGTAAAAAAATTGATGGGCAAGGAAGGCTTCGAGGCTACAGTGTATGATGGATTGTCTATGGAAAGGTATTCGGATGCATCTGGACGTCCTGTGTTTGTAGGTAAAAAACCTCATACTTCTCACCCGTAACTATGCCAAGAAACTACCTCTACATTGCACCAAGAGAATATCCTTGATCCTTCTCAGTCTAAAATATTCATTCATCAAACTAGAAAACAAACTAGCTTTCCTTACTTCCACCTTCTCTCCTAGGTGGTAACTTCGCGAAGATAGAGTTCTCAAATGGGTACGAGGACAACATTGGTATAAGTGAGAAGTTAGGAAAATCAGAACCGCAATAAAACCTGCTTCTTTTCATAGGCCTTGGCGTAAATTTCCAGTTATATCCCTCATTCTCTCCCTTCAGAGGGACACATATTTCCCTAAAAAAAGAGTGATTCTACAGGGATGTCGTGGGAAAATGTGAATACCTCTTTCTCACCCATTAATGAGAATATTCCGCTGCGTGTTTAACTCGTGTTAATCTGCTTCATAATCTCTCTCGTTTCCCCTTGGATTTTTGTAGATCGCTTTCCCCTTCTCAGTGGGGAAATCGCCGTTAATGCATGCGGTACACAAGTCATCGAAGCCTATTGCGTTCTTTAATCTCTCTTTTGTCATGTAGGTAAGGGTATCCGCGTCGAGTTCCTCCTTTATTTCTTCAATGCTTTTATCTGCTGCAATTAACTCTCCTTTGCTGGCAAAATCAATTCCATAATAACACGGGTACCGTATCGGAGGAAACGTAGAGGCTACATTAATCTTCGCACCATCGTGCGCCTTTCTCAAGGATGCGACTATTTCGCGCATTGTGGTTCCCCTCACGATGGAATCATCGACCACAAGAATATTTTTTGCTCCCGGAATAGGATTAAAATTGTATTTCACTTTAGCTTTGAGTTCTCTCTCTTCTTGGGAACGCATAATAAACGTTCTCCCAGAAATGTAACGATCTCTGATGACCATTTCTGCTCTTTCTGCAAGAGACATTGCATCCACCGCTGGGCGAGAGGTATCAGGGACTTCTGTTCGGTAGTCGATACCAGAGAGACCTCTCGATCGAAGAAGTTTTTCCAAGTGTTTGCCCAAGTGTTTCCTTACCTCGTATATCAACTTCCCCTCAATTAGGGAAGAAGGACTGGAAAAGTATACCCATTCAAAGGCGCAATGTTTATGTGGCTGGCTAAATAATTGGTAGCTTTCCATGGCTTCGTTTTCAATAACAATTAGCTCTCCGGGATGTACATCTCGAATTCCCTGTAAGTTAAAATCTAGGTACCTTAGAGGAAGCGTTTCTGAAGCGAAAGCAAAAGCGTCACTGTTTTTNNGAATCTAAGATCCCAGAAACTGAGTAGGATCCATCGACAGTTTGCATGAGTGTTCGGACGCCCTCGACGAGGCCTTGTTCTTCAATGAGGTTTTGCAGGTACCAAGCTAAGAATTGTCCATCGCCTTCCCATCTCTGGTCAGAGAGCTCGTCCATATTTAGGATATTTCCATTATGGGAAAGAACCACATTTTTATAGGGAAAGGGAGGTTGAAGGTCGGGAAACCCCATTGTTGGGTATCGTGTTTCTCCAGTGTAGATCCTAGAGGTAAAGTGGGGGACTTCTACTTCGTAAGGAAGTCCATCATACTGAAATAATTTCCATTGGCCCCATTTCTCATGAAAGAACGCCAACCCCCAGGAATCTTGCCCTCTATTGGCTAGTTTTCCAAGAGCTAATCGAAAGAAGTTGGTGGAAACCTCCTCTCCCATATAGGTTAGTATTCCGCAAATTTTAGAGACCTCATTTCCAATGGTTTATCTATCATAACGCCTTTTAATTTTTTACTTACAGAAGAACGGCAAGAGGATAATCCTTAAAGATGACATCGTAATTCGTTTTAAATAGGACGAACTACAGGGAGGGCTGGGATGGCTAAACCGATCCTTAAATGGGCAGGAGGCAAAAGGCAAATTCTCGGGGAAATTCTAAGCCTTTTTCCCAAAGATTATCAAGAGAGAACGTTTCATGAGCCAATGGTCGGCGGTGGGGCGGTGACCTTTCACATTAAACCAGCTAGAGGGACGATCAATGATGTTAACCCTCGCCTCACTACCTTTTATAAGGTCGTAAGAGACCACCCTGAGGCACTCATCGAGGAAAATAAGACTCACAAAAACGATGAAACGTACTACTATGATGCTCGAGCAGAGTTCAACAAACCGATTCATGGGGAGAACTTAAGTCCCATTCGCCAGGCTAGCCTGCTTCTGTTCTTGAACCGTACCTGTTTTAATGGACTATACCGGGAAAATTCGAAAGGAGAGTTCAATGTGCCGTTTGGCCGGTACTCCAATCCTAACTTCGTGCAAGGCGAGAGAATCAGGAAATGCAGTAGGATCCTAGCAAATTTAGAGATTCTCAACAGAGACTTTAGCTACGTCCTCGATAAAGCAGAACCAGGGGATCTCATCTACTTTGATCCTCCATACCAGCCTGTAAGTGAAACTGCCAATTTTACCGAGTATTCCAAAGAAGGGTTTGACTTTCAGGCCCAACAACGGCTACGAGATGTGTGTGTGCAACTAGATGAGAAAGGTGTACGAATGGTGTTGAGTAACTCGTGGGCCACAATTGTCAGAGAACTGTATGAGACGATAGATGCGTTTACAATACACAGAGTTACTGCCCAGCGGGAAATTAGTTCAAAAGTTGAAACACGCGGAGACGTTTATGAGATGCTCGTGACGAATGTAGCAGAAAATCAACAGCGGGGGGAAACGCAAAAGGACTTACTATCCTTTGATAACAATTGGTAAGTTTTTTCAACGTTCACTTCTTTAAGTTGAGTCGTCCGCCGCTTTACACTCAATTTATATCTCCCTCTTTTAAACGGGATTAAGAAGCCCACGTAATATCCCACGTTTCCTACACTATGCAGCCCCATAGCAGATGCGACCACAAATGAAGTGAAAGGAAGTGAAAGAAGAAAACATTCTTCTTACGAGAAATGGAATCGCAATTGCCGTCTTACAGTTGGGTCTAGGGGTTAGTGGGAGTCTTTTCTTTCCTTTCATTGAGCCCTTGCTTTTTGATCTAGGGGCTAGTTATACGCTCATAACATTTCGTCGTACTTTCGTCGCTTTGGCCTCCTTATTCACGTCATGGGTATGGGGGGCGTTGTCAGATTTTTTCCAATCACATAAAAGCCTCATGACTTTTGGGTTTGGAACTTCAGTCGTATTCTGTATACCTTTTCTGTTCTTCCATAGTTTGGTGTACAGTCCCCTTTTTTTACTGTTTTCTCTCGCGTTCTTTTCCCTTTTCAGGTCGATGGTCTTTCCAGTCAGAAACTCTGTGGTAACACTGATTTCTAAAGAGGAGAGTGGTGGGGCAAATCTCGGCTACATCTACACAATCTTTTACCTTGGCTGGGGTGGGGGGAGCCTGTTCTTCGGGTACATGATCGAAGCCGGACACTTAATACGAGCATTTTTTCTCACAGCGTTGCTTTCTTACCTTGCACTCAGTGCGTTCTATCTTCTGTTTCAAGATGAAAAAGTCGAAGTTAAGGGGAAAGTGGAAGTGGAGAAAAAGAACATACTTGAAATGCTAGCCGAGGTAGAAAAACCACTTCTTATCCTCGCGTTAGCCATTTTCCTTTTAGGTATCAGTCGAAATATCTTTTTCTCCCTCTTTAAGATAAAGCTGTATGTTGCCTATGGTCGGAATTACGGCCTTCTCGGCCTTGTCACTACGATTTCAGGTGTTGGAGGAGCTGCAGCCACGATGTTGTATGGAAAGAGTGTTGATCGGTTCGGTGGTTTCACGATCTTCGTCGTTGGTGCGTTGATGTGTATGGGGTTTTATTTCACCCTCGCTTTTTCTTCAAATCCGTTAATAATTACCATTCCGTGGATCCTCCCCGTTGCTTCATTACTTACTATCCCAGCAGTCAGTATTACTGGTCGCCTCTCGGAAGAAAAGAAACGAGGGCGAGCGCAAGGTCTGGTGAGTGGTATCCGACGAATTGCAGGTGTGGGTACTGTGATAGGGGGTATCACGGCTGATTACGTTGGGAACATTGATCTCATTTTCCTTGGCTTGACCCCCTTCCCCGTGATTTCTATACTCATACTCTATGTTCTCTTGCGGAAAGAAAAGAGGGAGTAAACTGAAGATACTTAGGTGCACTCACCTTTTTAGTATCCTTCAAGTGAGAAAGTAGGTACTGAAGGTCTGACCAGCTATTTTGCACCCTTCTCCATTAAAGAATAAAATTTATGTGCTCTACCATCGGTGATCTGTACAGAGTATCCAAATACGCTTTTCCTTCTAATTCGCCAAGATTCGTAATACCATCCCTCTCGGATTATTACAATTTTCTTGAAGTTGGTATCTTGTAATCTCCTTGGGAGTTTTCTTGGTAAACATTAAAATAAAAAACACTTAAGCTTTCCATACGTTTCCCGTCTCATAGGCAATTCCTTTACTGGCTTTCGTTGTTTCTTTCCACTGTTTTCTTAGCTGTCCAATTGTAACCCGCAATATGGGAGTTTGGTTCCATCAAGGAATAGGGTAAAATCCTCGGGTCCGATACTAACCCTCTCTTGCGCGATGACTTCCAATGCTTTTGCGTAGGCTGGACCGTCTCCCTGCCATTTCATTTGTTCTTGTAACTGTTTCGCGTACTCTACGATTGATCGCCAGTCTCGCGTCTGTAACTTTCGCCGTACGAAGTCTCGTTTCACAATAAATTTCTTCGACTGTGTCAGAATGGGCCCCTCATCGGCCTCTTTTTGAGCAATATGACACGTAGATTGGGTATACGCTTCCCCATTAAGGAGGGCATCCGTCACGGCATCCGCTCCTTTGTATGCCCTTTCCAGCCCATTCAACTCCTTGATGTCTTGAACTACACCAGTGGGTGTGTCCTTTGGTATGTGAAGCACATTCACGGGGAGTGTGTTCCCTCCTGCTCCACTTTTTTTCATCACCCCTAGATCGGCTGGGTGTATGTTCAGGACTTTGTTGCTAAATTTCCCACGTTTATCGTTGGCCTCGATGATCGGATACCTTACAATATCCATATATCCCGAGAGGGCAATTAAATCAGGGTCATAGGGAGCGATTCTGGCAAGTAATTCCTCATAATACCGTTGTTTCTTTGGAGAGTGCCCTTTGTAGCCCTCTCTTCGCTCCAAAATTTCGACTGAAATATCATGAGATGTCGCAACTTTCAGGCCACTAGCTTCTGTGTTGTCAGTGAACGCCCCCACAATTTGGTAGAGCCTACCACAATTTGAATCATTCTCCAGCAGGTATTTCATAGCTGAAGCTCCACCGGAGAAAAACACAAAAACACGTAGTTGGCCGTTCTCTTTAGGAGTGAAAAGTCTTCTAGCCATTCTCCTCTCCGCCCGTAGTTGACCTAGTAGGAACTCACTGTGACTTCTCCCCTGCCTAAAGGCAGGGACTTCTTGCGAAGGCTGGATTAGGCAATTGCCCTATACTAGCTCCTCTCAGAGGAGAGGGCTCCCTTATTCGCAACGGCACAGCCACAGTGCCACTAGACTCTACTCCCCAAAGGTTTCGAGCTTACCTTCCTCCTCTTTTTCCTTACAACCCCTAAGACCTCTCAATCTTGGTCTGTGATATGTTCACATGGGCGTGTGGGATCGCTTTTTGGTAAGGCAGACTCCCAACCAACTGCCGTTTATCCGTATGGTATGTTCCTTTTTTAAGGATTGTCGGCTGTATCCCCGCCCTGAAGGGAGGGGCCTTAGCCTCCAAAAAGTAGATAAGAATGACGAAGGTTAACGGGTTCTGAGAAACTCGAGCGCATTTTCGAATATCTGTACACCGTTACCGCTCTTTGAGGCCATGTTTGTGTCCCTCTTCAGTACTTCCCAGTTGGGTCTATTAGTAAAGCTCAGAAAGGCTTCTGGATGGGGCATTAGTCCGAGAATTCTCCCCGTTCCATCACAAATACCAGCAATATCTCTTAAGCTACCATTTGGGTTATCAGGGAATTTACCTTGTGCAGCGTCTCCCTCTTCCGTACAGTATTTCATGGCTACCTGTCCGTTTTCCTCTAGGTTATCAAGCACAGGAGTGGGGGCAACAAATTTTCCCTCGGCATGCCTGATCGGTAAGTACAAGTGGGAGATACCCTCCAAAAAGGGACTCGCTTCTTCATTCACCTTGACCCACACCCATCTATCCTCAAATCGTCCAGAATCGTTGAACGTGAGAGTCACTCGTTGCAGAGTCCGGGAAGGCAACAGGGGATACTTGACTAGCACCTGGAACCCATTGCAAATTCCTAGTATCAGCTTTTCATCTTCCACAAACTTGGCGAGTTCTCCATGTAAGTTCGTCCTGAGTTTGTTAGCTAGAATTGTACCCGCACCCAAGGCATCCCCATGGAGGAATCCTCCCGGAAATACCAACAGTTGGAAATTCGTGAGCTTTCTCGTGCCGCTAATGAACTCGTTAGTATGCACTCGTAGAACTTGCACCTGGGTGTTGATTCCCCTCGCCGTTCGTTCGATAGCAAACTTCGTTTCCCGATCACAATTTATTCCTAACCCATAAAGCACTGCTACGTTTATCATTAGAAATCCCTAAATGTCGCTTTATACGCGGTTTTTAGCCTTCTTATCGGCTCATCAATGATACGTTCGCCATTTAGGCCATGTATCGTAAGATGTTTACCAGCGGTGATCCGGCCAATCTTCGCATGCGGTACCTCAGCCAATACCTTCTCAAGCTCCTTGACGTTCTTAGGTTGAACAGTAATCACGAATCGCGAAGGAGATTCAGAATAAAGAAGCTTATCGTTACGCTTTAGATCAGCGGGTACTTGTTGCAAGTTGACCTCCGCCCCTAGTTCGCCAGCCATGGCTTTCTTCGCTAGGGCAACACCTAACCCTCCTCTATAACAACCGGTACAAGATTCCAAAAGTCCTGCCTCTTGCGCGTTTGAGATAGCCCTGTAAATCTTATACGCCACTTTTCCGTCGACCTTCGGTACGTTTCTTCCAACTTTCCCCTGCATTTCATAGTATTCTGAAGCCCCAAGTTCGTCTTTGGTCTTTCCGACAATGTACATCAGATCCCTTGGTCTTTTGGGGGTAAGAGTCGTAGATGCTTCGACGTTGTGTACTTTCCCAAGGGCAGCGAATTGCAGGGCAGGAAGACCAGACACTTTGTGAACGTTCCCTATTGTGTCTTTCACCTTGCCGTCAATGAACATGCTGTCTTTACCAGAGATACAGGGGGTTTGGAAGGTTTTAGTGAATTCGTAGAGCGCTTTGGTGGCCCGAACAAGCTGACCAAGCTTTTCTTTTCCGTCGGGATTTTCTTCAGGGTCGTAGAGGGGATTGGGCCAGCAGAAATTATCATTTAAACATATCCGATCAAGAGATGCACCAACGGCTAGTACTCGTCTTATTGCCTCATCTAAGGAGCTGGCTGCCATCCAGTATGGATCTATCTGAGAATACTTGAAGGCATTACCAAGTGCAAGTGCTAGTCCCTCGTTAGCATCGTAAATAGGCCGTATGACCGCAGCATCCGCTTGCACATCTTTCCCTCTCCCCACGTACGGCTTAATAACAGAGGTCCCCTGTACTTCATGGTCATACTGTCGGGCAATCCATTCCTTTGATGCGATGTTGATTCTCGAAAGCATGTTTCCGAGGAGAGAGGCGTGACAAGAGACTTCTGGGAGCGTCGGTTCGGTCTCAAGGTCTGGATTCCATACCGCATCAAGGGTGAGCTGGGGGAACCCCCCATGCATAAACTCCATATCTAGGTACGCTACGGTTGTTCCTTTCCATAGCACATGGAACTTCCCATGATCCCTATACTTCCCAAGGTGAGTAACTCTTACATCATGCTTCTCCGCTAAGTTCTTCAGGTCGTTGAATTTTTCAGGTTCAACGTCCAATAGCATTCTTTCTTGGGACTCTGAGAGCAAAATTTCCCAGGGATCCAATCCCGAGTATTTTAAGGGCACTCTATCTAAGTGGAGTTCACAGCCATTGCTAAACCTTGCAGTCTCACCAACAGCCGAGGATAAGCCCCCTCCCCCCACATCCCAGATAAATCTGTACAGACCCTCGTCTCGTGCCTCTACGAGGAAGTCATGTACTTTTTTTTGCTTGTATGGGTCCCCAATCTGCACGTGCTGGGAGGTAATGCTCTCCCCGAATTCTTGCGAAGCTTGGGTTACCCCATGAATACCATCCTTTCCCACGCGTCCTCCAATCGTGACAATGAAATCGCCATCTTCTATATCTTTCTTCCAACTTGCTTCACCGTTTATCTCTCTTGGCATTAATCCTATCGCCCCCACGTACACGAGTGGTTTTCCAAGAAAGCTGGTATCGTATTGAGAGTATCCGTAGATGGTGGGGATTCCAGATTTGTTCCCTCCATCTCGTACGCCCTCTACGATTCCTTCAAGTAACCTTCTGGGAGCGATTTCAGGTTGTAAGTCCCCACTGTAGAAGGGAGAGGGAGTGCAGTAGCCGTAAGATCCCGCAATGATCCGACAACCTTTCCCGGTGCCCATGGGATCTCTGTACACTCCAACGATGCCAGTCATCGCCCCCCCGTAAGGTTCTTTTGCTGAGGGACTGTTGTGGGTCTCAAACTTCATTACCGTCACAAAATCGTCGGTGAAACCGACTACTCCAGCATTGTCCCAGAAGACCGATAAGATCCAGTCTTTACCCCCACGAATTTCTTCAGTAGCGGTTTTGATGAACGTGTCAAAAATGGAGTCGATATCTTCTATCTTTCCAGCTCTTTTATCCTCATAGTGAATCTTAGCGTTAAAAATTTTATGTTTACAATGCTCAGATTGGGTTTGTGCTAAAACCTCAAGCTCTACATCTGTCATTTGGGATGAACGTCCTACAAGTTGTCGTTCCTCAATTACCTTAGGTGTTCGAAAGTACTCTTTGATGGTTTGCATTTCATCTTGCGATAAGGCTAGATTTCTTTCTTCAGATAATGTACGAAGTTCTTCTTCTGTCATCGACGCTACATCAAATTTTTCCACAGTTGGGCGGTGAGAACTCTCCACTTTTGGCGGTTCTAATTGGAAAACGTTCCCTTCGAAGTCTTCTCTCTTGATGATCCTCACTTGTTGGATAATGTCGTTTGCAATTTCTGCAGCGATCTTTTGTACTTCGTCTTTTTCCAACTTACCTTTGAGAAGATACTTCTTCCCTGAGAAGACCTTTCCTTCATACGGTTTCCCCAAGTGTTCTTCTATGGTTTCTTTCGCTCGTTCTCCCACGGTGTCCTTTACTCCTGGGAGAAAAGTTACGAGGACTAGCCAATTCCAGTTAAAATTAGAATACAACGGGGAAAAACGTCCACGTTGGGTCACGCTATCCACGAAAATTTCGTTTTTAACCTTTTGGGCGTCGTTTTTGGATAACTTACCGTCCAATAAGTAGAGATCAACGACCTTCATTCCTATTGAATAACCGAGCCGAGATATTTTTTCCTCTAGTTTTTCAGCCCTTGTATCTGTATACTCGTCTTTGAACCCAACTTCAAGCTGTTTCACGCCGCTCACTTACCCTATTGAAGAACCTTTCTTTTTATATTTGATAAAGTTTAGCAAGTGAACGGTGGAGCCTATGAATGGTAAAAGTCATATCAAAAGAGAGGAGATCTTTGAGATCGTAGACGAGTACGACAAAGATGCGATTACCATAGGAGTTTTAGGTTCACATTCGGCACTGGAAGTTGCCTACGGCGCGAAGAAAGAGGGGTTCAAAACGTTGGTAATCTGCCAACAAGGAAGGGAGGTCGCCTACACGAAGCATTATGCAAACCTCTTCGATCATCCTCTGGTGTTGGAAGATTTCGCTGACATGGTAGACGAGGAAATACAGGAGCAAATCCGAGGACGTAATACCGTGTTTGTTCCTCATCGCTCGTTCTCCTGTTATGTAGGCTATGACAACATCGAACAGCGGTTAAAGCTTCCCCTTTTTGGGAACAGGTTCATGTTGCGAACAGAAGAACGTGACGTAGAAAGAAACCAGTACTACCTCCTTGATAAAGCGGGAATTAGACGCCCTAAAACCTTAGAACCTGAGGAGATTACCTCTTTATCCATAGTTAAGATGCACGAAGCAGAGAGAGCGGTTGAACGGGCATTCTTCTACGCATCGTCTTACGAAGAATACAAAGAAAAGGCGAGAGAGCGGATCGAGAAGGGGATCATAGAGGAAGAAGATCTTAACAACGCTACCATTGAGGAGGTGGCAATGGGGGCGCTTTTTGATGCGAACTACTTTTGGTCTCCCCTGGATGACGAGGTTGAGCTACTGGGGTTTGACAGGAGGGTGCAGACGGACCTGGACGGAGTCTTGCGATTACCTGCCGAACATCAGTTAGAAGCGGATGTGTCGCCTCAAAATATTGCTATCGGCCACACAGCTGTAACAATGCGTGAATCAAAGCTTCAAAAGGTGTTTACGGCAGGAAGACAGTTCGTTGACGCTTGTAAGGAGGATTATCCTCCGGGGATGATTGGCCCCTTTGCTCTCCAAGGGGTGATGACTAGAAAATTGGAGTTTATGGTCTTTGACGTTTCTCCTCGTGTGCCTGGCGCCCCTATAGTTCCTTCTACTTCCCCCTACATGAAATATAAATACGGGAAAGAGATCGGCCAAGGGAGGAGGGTTGCAATGGAAATCAAAAAAGCTCAGAAGAGAGGGCAATTGAAAAGGATTGTAACTTGAAGTAATTGTGCCTCAAGTTTTCACGAGGTCAAAGCACTCATAGACATAGGTCCACTAAGGTCGAGGTTGACTGACGAAATCCTTAGTTAGTCGGTCGGCTAACCTAATCGTTGCCGTAACTTGCCTCAGATAGTCAACAGCCACCCTTTCAACCCCTTCAAGTTTTCAAACGGGGAGAGATCTGGGACACCAGTCTCTCTTAACGACTGAAAGCTCCATAGCCTTGTTTGAAGAGAACTAGTGTAGTATTGAAAAAGTATTCCTGAAATGGTCTTCCTGTAATTGCTCTACCTCATCCACATTATAATGGCAAATACACCCACAATTATAAATAAAAACGCTGTTAAAAACTCTATTTTCTCCTTCGGAAGCTTCTTTGAAATGAGAGACCCAGTAAACGCTCCAATGAAAGCAAGAAGCGATAAAGCGACCCATGCCCCACATAGTGTACCAATAAACGAGGGACTTTGTGTTGCCAAGAGTATCGTCATTACTTGCGTCTTATCACCAAGTTCCATGATGAAGATGCCTAAAAACCCAGCTATAAGACTATTTCTTGGTAAAAAATCAATTACTCCTTCATCGGCTTCTCTCGTATCGTTTTTCAGGCGCAATCTCCGTTCCAATTGGTAACCACCAAGAATCACGAAAATAATACCGGAACCAAGGGAAATCCACGATATTGGAAGGAATTGAGAAATAATGGAAGCGAAGACTCCTCCTAATGTCACGATGGCGAGAAACCCGAAGGTAGCACCGATCGCTAACTTTACACGTGAATCCTCTTGAAGAGCTAGACTAATAACGAGTAACTGTGTTTTATCCCCGAGTTCCGTAAGGAAAAGGAGGCTAAATGCAATTGAAAGAGAAGAAAAAAACGCTTCCATTGATCTCCCTTCTATCACGTATACCTCACTTAACGAGTAAATTCAAGACGGTATTCTCCTTTTAAACGCTTCGCCCTTTTTTCTTGTAACACCGTGACCATGGATGGTCTTGGCATCCCCTGGACGATCTTCAAGAAAACCAGTGGACCCGTTTACACGTTTCTCTTTCCATTCCGTCACACAGGATTTCCCTGGTTGAAGGGTTTAGGAGTTGGTATCGGGTGGATAGTGAATTTCGTATTTGTATTCCTGGTCTTCCCGATCTGCTGCCCACTTTATCAGGGGAAGAACTGCTTTTCGGAGTTCTTGGCCATCTTCGGTAAGCGAATACTCGACCGGCGCGGAATTTCGTTAAATTTTTTCTACGGTCTTCTTGCCTATGTCAGGTAACCCCTTGTTTCCATTTTTGGTTAATTTGGGCTAACATAGCGTTAATGTTATTATGTAAAAATAGACTTTTGTCTATTGAATTGAGCGTGATCGTGAAATAACGTATGAGTGTAAGAAACAGTCCAAACTCGTTTAAGGTTAGGATTTTCAAAATGAAGGGTACAGATTGGTGAAAGGGGTTAGAAATTTTTATTGTCAAAAGTACGCAGGGAGGATCTTTCAAATGCGTCAAGGACAGATAATTCGATACATTAAATGGACGATAATCCAGCTAGCAGGGGAGGGGAAGAGAAGAAGGGCGAGGCGTTGGCAACTCATTCCAAAAAGGTCTGGGGTGGGTTAAATTCACCACAAGTTCATTGGATTCGCTTTATTTCCTGTGTATTCAAAGACCATAAGCTCTGCAAGTTTTATTACACCGTGTCTTAGACAGAGCATGCTTGACTTTAGTTGTTCTTCTGTCAATGCCCTTTCTGCCTTTTCTATAAAAAATCTGGCTTCATCAAGCAAATCTCCCGCTAATTCCTTACGAATGGGTTCAGTCAAAGTTGCGTCTTTCTTTAGAGAGCGCAAGAAATCTTTCTTGTCATATAAGATTAAAGCCTCTCTGAGACCAAATATGGTACTTGGATTCTCTCTTGCCATTTCTCCAAAACATCGATAGAAGGAGTTGCCATATTCACCACAATATCTTGGAAAATTTTCTTTCCCACTGAAAAATGCCCTCTCCCTTGACTAGCACCACTAAGTCAATGTCAGACAATAGATGAACGTCACCTCTTGCAGTACTTCCTATTACTGCAATTCAGATCACTTCTTTGTTTGCTTGTAACTCTTTGGTTTTCTCCTTTGCTATGCGTAGATACTTCTCAGCCAACTTCGGGTAGCCATAGGCATATGACAACCTCTTTTAAAGCCAAATATACGATAAAGTGATTATAATTTTTTATATGTTCGATTTTTAAAAAATAGGGAATGAAGAGGCCAAAAAAAATGAATTCAACACCGTGTCGATTATTTCCTCTAACTAAGCAAGAAAAATTTGCTTGTATAGCAACATTGTGTATGAGTCTGACAACTTTACTATCGCTCCATTTCCTTTCCTATTCTCATTCTACTGTTGGTACCACTGCATGGCATGTTAACATCGGCCTTTTCAGTTTTAGCCCCTACCTCCAAGCCTTCGCCCTTCTTATCCTCGGAATTGGTCTTTGGCGACGTCACATCAGTAAATCATCAGGGTTAATCTTTCTTGCCTTCTATACAGCACTAGTTGGCATAATTTTCCATACCTTTCATGGTGGCATCCTTCAACTTATCCTTCCCATTCCTATACCCGAGAACCCCTTCGATCCCGCTCTCATCGCTAATTACATAGTTACCACAGTCATTGTATTTATCCTATTCCCCGTGGGCTTTATGTATTTTTTCAGAGATATCGATATGGATCAGTTAGGTTTACACATCCCCAAGCCTCGTGAAACCATTAATTGGACATTTATTGCAGGTGCGATCACATTAGCCATCTATCCCCTTCCTGATCTTCTTCTCGGTCGAACTGGTGGTCCTCCTTCGACACCTTTTGGGCTCTTTCTTTGGCTTTTCACCGTAGGGTGGGCAGCTACATGGCTACAAATGTTCTTCTACCAAGGCATTCTGTTTGCCCGTTACGTTGAAATGGACGGCTGGCCCCTTCTATCCTTCGTTTCCCTTATGGTTTTCCAGTTCTTCACGCCTGTCGGAATCCCTTCACTAGAAATTTCAGCGATTATCGAATGGATCTTACTGCGGGTTCGCTTTATCGCTTTGTGGGGCATCCGCCTCTGGCTTATCCTGCGCACCCAAACCATATACGGTGCCCTTACACTTTCTAGCCTTAGTGTCATAGGTAACACGATCCTATGGCTCATTTGATCAGCACAATTCTTAACAGAAAATGAGAAACTTAAGAAATGGAGCACTCAGGGCTGTAAAATCCTTGTTTAACCTTTCTTTATTTTTTATCCACCTGGGGAATTAATAAACACAAAATGGTCAAATTGTCTAAATTCAATACATAAATACTACAAAATAGTAACTTGAAGGAGTGGATTCAGAATGCCTCCATTTCACAGCATAGCAACTATTTGTTCACACTCTGCCCTTCAGATTTTCGACGGGGCAAATAGAGAGGGATTTCAAACGATTGGAATAACTACAGAGGCACGCGTTGACTTTTATTCCTCGTTTGCATCGGGGTCACCTGATGAATTTTTGGTGGTGCAAAATTGGCAAGAGGTTCTTGACCACTCAGTTCAAGAAAGGTTACTAGATCAAAACGCAATCCTCGTGCCTCATGGATCTTTCGTTGCCTACGTTGGGGCAGAAAATATACTTGATATGACTGTTCCGTTTTTTGGAAATAAACGGACTTTGATGTGGGAAGCAGATAGGGAAAAAGAGCGAATTTGGTTAAAGAAGGCGGGGATAAACGTTCCAAGAGAATTTAAGACCCCTCATGAAATCAAAACACTCTCCTTAGTGAAATTCCCTGGCGCAAAAGGGGGAAAAGATTACTTTCTCGTTCGTTCACCTCAAGAATTCTACGACAGAATTGGAAAGAACGAGGAGTACACGATTCAAGAATACATCAAGGGGAATCGCTACTATCCACACTATTTCTATTCTCCCATAAAAAATCGATTGGAGATTCTTGGGATTGATCGGAGGGATGAGGCAAATGTAGATGAAAGTTACCGCTTTCCGGTAAGAGAAAAAACTTTTGTCGTGGTTGGTAATAAACCCTTGGTGGCACGAGAATCAATCTTACCGAAGTTCTATGAAATGGGGGTGAATCTCGTTGCAACTTCTAGAGAGCTATTCAATGAGGGAATTTTTGGCCCCTTCTGCATCGAATCAGTCGTCAAAGACGATTTAGACATTGTAGCCTTTGAAATATCAGGACGCATCGTAGCTGGAACCAATCTCTATCCCAATGGATCGCCTTACAGCTGTTACTATTTTGATAAACCAGTCTCTACTGGGCGTAGAATTGCGATGGAGATAAAGTGGGCCGAGAAGAAAAACCGGATAGACGCAGTCACTTCATGAATGTGAAAGGAAGGTATGCACATGGTCAATGACGTTTGAGCGTTCTTCTCTAGTGGACACGAGTAGTTATAACCTTTCCCATACTCTCTTTGGGAGTTACTCCACTGACACTATGGACTAGGTCTTTAAATTTTGCTGAACGAATGGTTTCCAAGAACGCTCTTGCTGCTTTAGGATGGTCTTTTCGCAGAATAAAGTCTAAATCCACTTCACCAATGGGCAAAAAGCCGAGATCATATCGCCCAGCCAGGTATTTTGTGCTGAGGGCTGCTTGTACTCTCCCTTTTACAACCGCTAAAGCAGTGGAGACATTTAGGGAAGAAGTTTCGTCATACCCTTTTATCTTCGTGGATATCTGCGTGCTGGTTTCACCTAGCTCCTCAGCCAACTTTTGCATTTCTCTGTCTAAGATTGCTCTTGCTCCAGATTTAGGGTCTCTATTCAAAAAAGTCACATTTTTATCGAGTAAATCTTTTAGGTTCTTTAATTGGATGTTTCTCTTATCAAAAGCGATCCCCACCGTTTTACAAACTCCCGCTATACATTCCAATTCTCTTTCAGGGTCGACACGCTGAAGATATGGAGTATTAAACACCTGTGTAGCAGCATCGAACAAGCTTATTCCCCCAACAGTGAATTCTCCTCTCTTTACCCCAAGTATGGACCGTACGTTACCTACATTAATGACTCTAACTACCATTTCTGGGAACGTTTTGTTGATTTGCTGGTGAAGGAGATTAACCGTAGATGATGGTTTCGCTGCAATGGTGATATCGGGGATAGCTACCTCCGGAGATAGTAAACGCACCCTGATTTGACTATTTTTCGGTTGGAATTCTCTGTCTGCGGGGATAGGAAAGTAGGCGTCGGCCTTTAAAAGGTTAGAGATCGTACCAGATCCCCCAGGGGTCGGCGTAGCGACGATTTTCCCATCCATCCTATTCAGTGAAACAGACGCGAAATACTTTCGTCCAGCGGGGGCGGAAATTCTAGAGGTAAGATGAGCATCAACTTCAGGGGGAGTAGACTTAGGTAAACCTGCCATTTTGCTCAACACTGGCTCTACTAGCTCCCTAAACATTGTCAAACAAGAGACGGGATGACCAGGAAGACCAAAGTAGGGTTTACCTTTTATTAATCCGACAATTGTCGGTTTTCCTGGTTTTACCTTCAGTCCATGAACCAAGATTTCTGAATCCTCCAAGGTCTCAATGATGTCGGGTAAAAAGTCTCCGCCACCGACAGAGGTCGCTCCAGAGCTTAGAATTAAATCTGTCTGATCTGCTGCGTTGTGAAGGCTTTTTTTGATAAGATTCCATTTATCGTTTACTTTGGTGTGAACGCGTGGGATCCCTCCACTCGCTTTGACAGACGAAATTAACGAGTATGTATTGATATCGTAAATTTTCCCGAAGGCCAGTGGCGTACCAGGTTCGGTGAGTTCATTACCGATACTTACGATCCCCACCTTCGGTTTTGGGTACACCTTGACCTTTTTTCTTCCTATTGCTGCGATTGCTGCAATTACTTTTGGGGTTAAGACGATCCCTTTCCGAAGAAGTACCTCGCCCATAGCAATATCTGAGCCCCGTTCTTGAATATTTTCGCCTGGAGCCACAGATCGAAAGATTCTTACTATGTGTCCCCGCTTTTCGCTGTACTCTAACATTACGACAGCATTTGCGCCAGGAGGCAGCATAGCACCGGTGTCTATCTCTACCGCTTCGTTCGTATCTACTTTAATGCGCGTTTCTTGACCGATTTGTGCCTTTCCAATGACTTTCAGCCTGACAGGGCCCGTTTCCGAGGCATCTTCGACGGAAGAAGCTTTTACGGCCCATCCGTCCATTGTTGCACGATTGAATTGGGGAACGTTGATGTCAGAGACTACATGCTCTGCTAGCACCTTCCCGTATGTATCTTTCAGGGAGACTTTCTTTTCTCCCATGGGAACGGGAGTAAACTTGGCATAGAGGCGGTTCAAAGCCTCTTCAAGAGGTGTCAATTTTTTGAAGGAAACAGTGGGGGGATCATTCATTACCGTCACTCTCATCTAACACTTTGACTTGAAGACCTGTAGGAAACGTTTTTACTCGTGTAACACCCGTACCTACCTTCTTTTTGATCCTTTTTGCTACAAGTTCTTCCTTGTTTTGAGGAGGTAAAGCAATTACATAGCCTCCTAATCCTGCTCCAGTCATTTTAGCGCCTAGAGAACCTGCCTCAAGAGCTACATCGACCAATCTATCTAAGTTTTCATTAGAAACACCGAGTTGTTGAAGGAGGTGGTGGTTTTTGGTCATTAGCTCCCCGATTTTAGAGTATCTTCGTTTTCCTTTGAGTTCATACCATGCATCCTCTGATATTTTCCATATTTTTTTGAAAATGCCCTTTACCATTTGTTCCTTTTGGTTGTAACGCTCTTGCACTTTTTCTACGGCGTTTATGGTCAAACTTTCTTGACCAGAATCAAGTAGTATCCAGGAAACCTCTGGGGGATTCGATAACAGTGTGATCTTCTCTTCTCGATTTGGAGAGAATGTAAGGAAACCTCCATAGGTTATTACCGTGTTATCTATACCACTTGGGGTGGCATGGGTAACCTTCTCCGCTTCGTAGGCAATAGTGTTTATCTGTTCTTTATCAAGATCAAGCCCTAAAGCTTTTGCTAGCCCCCCTGTGAAGGCTACTGCACTTGAAGCAGAGGTCCCTAATCCACAGCCTGGTTCAACGTCCGATGTAAGTTCAATAGAGAGGCTGGGAAGATCCCTGTTGAGGTAGTAGTCTTGAAAAATTTGAAGAATCCGACTTATGAATTCAAACCCTTCAGGTATTGGGTCATCACGGTTCCAATGTTTGCCTAAACCGTCCGAATAGATGGAGAACGTTTCATTTTCAGAAGGTTCTATTAAAACATAGGTTTTAAAGTTGATTGAAGTAGCAATCGAAGGGACACCATAGACTACAGCATGTTCTCCGGTTAAGATCACTTTGTGGGGAGCTGATGCCTCTACGATCATTTTTAATTCTTCCTTGGCCGTACATTCATTATGTAACGAATGGTCTCTCTGTTTTTATAAAAATTTAAAAGATGAAATCTGGTAGGAGTGAATAACGTTTTTGGTCTCCTTCAATAGC